>Ga0214923_10000196_pt1 | contig 93261 bp, 83 predicted proteins | sample LL1510_MetaG_FD_177993 | JGI IMG/M metagenome (GOLD analysis project Ga0214923, IMG submission 177993) | Freshwater microbial communities from Lake Lanier, Atlanta, Georgia, United States - LL-1510 | ecosystem: Environmental > Aquatic > Freshwater > Lake | place: USA: Georgia | collected... | reverse complement strand
TTCCATTTCAGTGGTGGAAGCCCGCTTGGTGATTTTTTTAAATCAAACTTCTAAAGAAGGGATACGTGTATGCTTTATTTGCTATTGACTGGAAACTTAGAACGTTGTCTGTCTGAACTACCAATATCCTAAACGGAAGCCGCCGTCTTACTTCATCGATAAAATCAATAGCTGTGGCTTGATTACAACAGTCATAAATCTTTAGAACGCGAATTCTTGTGCAATCATCGATAGCAGTGAATTGATAAAACCTTTTATTGGAGCCAGCAATTCGTTCCAAAAATTTCACATCTACTTGAACCCTGAGCCCAGGCTGTTGTTTCTCATAGCGCTTCCAGTGATGTTTTCTTCTATCGTACTTTCTTTGACTTGCTGGCAATCGACTTACCCCATGTCGGACCAATATCGAGTGTACTGTCGAAGAAGAGAGGGTAATTTCATGATAACGCTTCAGATAACTAGAGATTCTTCCGGCCCCAAAGTGATAAGTCTGTCTTAAGTACAAAACCTTACTGACCACTTCCTTTGATGTTTCTCTGGGAAAGTGAATCGGTCTTTTAGACTGGTCGCAAAGGCCACTCTCGCCATGTTCTTCATATCTCTTCACCCATTTGTAAAATGTCTTGCGTGAGATACCATAGTACCGACAGGTCTTCGCAACATTCTGGGTGGTTTGGGAAGCGTGCTTAATGACGCTGATACGGCGCCTGACTTGCCGTTGTTGGTGTGCTTTTTCCATATTGTCTCCAATCTAGTTTTATCCTAGACGAGACTTGCTAGTTATCACCTATCTATCCGAATTCTACAATACTAATACTACGTATTTTAATCTCTAATTTTTTCATTTTAGACTCATCACCAATGCTCTTTCTACAAAACAATTGCGTTTTCTTTTTCACAATTCGCCGTAGAAAATGTGAAGAAATCTCCACATTTGTGAGGTGGAGGATGAGGACCTGGTTCTGATACGCTAGGGATGGTGTATTTGGAGGTTTGTCAAATGAAGGAAACTCAGATTTTAGGCAACTTCTTATTTACAGCGCTCATTTTGACCAATTGGGGCTGTGTAAAAAAAGGGGATGTTTCAATAAGCGGAAATGGTTCCCCGTTTTCTCAAAGAAAACTCATCATCAATTCGGAACCATCTAGTTCCGTAAAGCTTTCTACTAGTTCTTCTGGACAGTCCATTCAGCTAGATGTTGTTGCCAATAAACAATGTCTTTTCAATCGCGCCCAAAAGCAGGTTCGGGGGTTTATTGAGAGTTATTTGCCTGCTAGTGCCCCCATATCGGCAAATGATTTAAAGGGCTTTCCGGAATTTGCTTTCTCTGCCTCGTTTCCGCTGCGCTTCCCCAAAGGCACGCTCAGTGATTTGATAGAAGCGGATCCTTGTATTGTAGGAGCCTCTAATTCAAAAAGTAATTTACTTAAACTTTCCTACACAGACTCTCGCTACGCGGATCAGGATTATCTTAAGGCCATTCGATTCGAGGAAGCAGATTCTGTGTTCAGGAGAGAAATCTCAACTTCTTCAAAAGTAAAAGTGGCATTTCTTGATTCGGGATTCGATTTGACTAATGAAGATCGTGGACCGATTGCTGAAAATTTGGATGGGCTCAATTTGTTAGATAGGTCAGCCAATGTTCAGGATCAAGTGGGTCATGGGACATCAGTGAGTAGTATTGTTACCGCGACCACTAATAATCAAAAAGGGTTGGTTGGAATTGCGTCTGCTAACACAGTACTCGTTCCAGTTAAATTGTTTAATAGTCAGACTCAAGTTGCTAGTTCGTGGATGGTCTTTGATGCCATTGCAAGATCAGTTAATTCGGGAGCTGAGATCATCAATATTTCCTTTGTGAGTTACGACTCAGCGTGCGATCCGGTTATCGGCCATGGAATCTATCGGGCCATTGAGAAGGGAGTGGCATTTGTTTTCTCTGCGGGTGCCGGAATTAAAGTGAAACCTGATGGGACTGTAGAACGTGGAGAAATCTACTCTCCTAGTGACAATCAAGCGACTGAGGGACCAACTGTGGCTCCTGCTTGCTGGGGAAGGTATTTTAAAGGAGCTCTCACGGTAGGAGGGTTGAATGAACGTCTAACGAACCTTGATCCTAATTCGTCCAATTGGGGACCAGCGATTGAAATTGCAGCTCCCGCGAAGAATCTTGCCGTCTATGGTCTTCAAAACGAGATCACTAGGAAGGCGGGTACCTCTCTCTCAGCCCCGATGGTAACAGGTGCTTTGGCGCTGATAGCCGCTTTCTTCAAAGAGAATAAATGGCAGGGGAGTCCGTGGCTATACGAGGATATCCTCCTGCAGGGTAGCGATGTGGTCCCCAGTTTGAGGGCTGAGTTTTCTGGGGGACGTGTTCTCAATCTTAAAAAATTAGCTGACTATTTGGTCTCACTGAAGGTTCAGAAACCTGAAGATCGGCTTCATTTGCCTTCGGATAACCAAGAAGACGGGCGAGGTTTGAATCCCGATATCGGAGCGGGTCGGGTCATTCGTTTAGAGGTGTACACCAAGACACCAAACATTAGAAATAGCGACCGAGCGCAATTCAATGCTGTTGCTTATTATGAAAATAACTCTTTCAGAGTGATTACCAGCCAAGCTCAGTGGAGGTCATCAAGTTCCGATATTCGAGTTGATTCTCAAGGTGTTGCTTCAGTTGCAATTGGGAAATTGGGTCAATACCGAGTATTCGCTTCGTATCAAGGATTAGAAGAAAGTACTCAGATTTCTGTTATTCCGTTTAATCCCGTAACGGGAAATTCAAACAGTCTAGAAGACATCGTGATAACTTATCCACAATCGGATTTGGTTTGTTGTATGACCGATGCGAGTCTCACTTTTAAGGCTGAAGGCAATTACGGCTCACAGAGAAAAAGAGACATTTCCTCGTCGTCTTCTTGGTCCACTCCGACGCCGCAAGAAATAAAGACGGGTCTGGGCCTAGCAGGCTATATTGTTGATATTCAAGATGCCGTCCCCAATAAGGCCTACATTGTTACCGCAGCTTATGAGGGGAAAATTGGAAGAAAAGAGATTGTTTTTCCTCCTGTTCAATTTGATTCTTTCAGATTGGGCCTTCCCACCAAAAGCATTTTTACTCAAGGAGAGAAAGTTGAAGTGGGTGCTCTGCTGGCTCTGATAATGCCTGGCGGACGCAAATCGGATCGGTTAATCGTTCCCGATTGGAAGAGTAATAGTCCCCTTGTTCTAAGTATGTTGAATAAAAGCGATCAAGGAAAATATTGGAGAAATATTAATACTCAAGAATTGACCCCCGGGAAGTATCAAATCAGCGCCAGGTACTTTTATCGTGCAGATGGGAACCCACGCTTTGTTGAAACTTCTATCTGGGAGTTCACTGTCGAACAAAGTCCGCTGCAGTCATTAGAGCTGGAAATTCAGCATCCCTTTGGAAGAGTACCCAACGATTCAATATTGCTTGGCTCCGGCGCCCTCGTTAGAGTTCATGGTGTGCTGGCGAACGGTGCTAAAGTAGTTCCTCCTCTTCAAGAGATAGACTTTCAGATTCTAGATGCGAACAAACAGAGAAGTCCGTTAATGGCAGCAAAAGAGGTTTCAAATATGTTTTCAACGCACATCTTTGGAAGGTCCGTGGGGGAGCAAATTTGGTTTCAAGTTACTCACAAATCGACAGGAATAAAGCTGATCCGTTCCTTTTCGACTTATGGAATCTTAAAACACGACGGGGCATTCGACCTTATAGCGAACACCATCCCAAACTCCATTCCAATCCCTCAACCAGATAATTTCTGTTTGGACAAAGGAGAAAAAAACCCCTTTGCCGGAGGAACAGGAATAGCCACTGATCCATTTTTGATTTGTTCACTTACGCAATTAAAAAACGCATCTAGTACCAGCTTACAGAGTAGGGGAATGAATGCCAATAACCTGTATTTCAGATTGAGAACAAATATCGATATGACACCCGCCGGAAATCTTGCGATCAATCCTTTGAATTTGGCAGGACACTGGGATGGAGGAGGATTTGAGCTCCAAAATCCCACTGCGATTGATGCAGAGAAATTGTACTTGGGCGCTCTGTGTACGATTCAATGTGGCATTAAGACAGTAAGGAATATGGGAATCAGAAACCCCAATATTCGAGGAAGAGCTTACGTGGGAGCTTTCGTCGGAGGAAGTGGTGCTGAGAGATTTGAAAATATTTACGTAACACAAGGACAAGTTATTGGAGAATCAGATGTAGGCGGAATTCTCGGAAACACCGGGTTCAATGAATCTTTAGTCAGAGTGTTAAATGTGGGAACGAGGGTGTTTTCCGAGCGAGGTCCTGCGGGAGGCATTGTGGGTACTTTCACCGGCCGATTCATAGAAAGTGCGTATGCACGAACTGATCTGAGTTACATTGGAGTACCCTCCAATTCTAGTCTTTTATCGATTGGGGGGATAGTAGGAAGTCTTTCTGGAAGTGGTTCGCGGTGCTCGTCAGCTGATTTAGAGACGACTAAGCTAAGCAGCGCCAGTGATTGTAGTGTCTTTATTCGTGATAGTGGTTTTGTGGGTTCCATTCGAGTTGCAGGAACTGGCGGAGGTATTGTAGGAAAAAATTGGGGAGGAATTATTTTAAGGTCTTGGGTTAGCGCCCAGATCATGTCTACTTTTGGTTCTGTCGGCGGCATCGTAGGATCGAACACAGGACAATCGGGCTATACGTTAGGCGGGCTTATCTTTGCTTGCAATGCCACGGGACAAATCTGGGGAGGTGCTTCAACTAGCTCAAGGGCAGGAGGAATAGTAGGGACCACTGACTTGGCAATAATTCAACAAAATAATTCTCAAATGGAAGTGAGCGGAAATGATTTTCTGGGAGGCGTCGCCGGGGAAGTCGGGTGTTTTAACCAATTTCGAAGAAATCAATCTCAATCGGTAGTGGTCAAATCCGGTGATTCAGTGGGGGGATTTTTCGGACAAAAGATATGTTCAAGATATCAATCTGTTCCGGAGGATATCTACGAATCAAATCGGTGGTCTAGAAACCAAAATAGTGGATTGTTCTCGATTGGAATGCTCTTGAAAAAAATGAATGTTGATGTATCAGGGATCGTGGCTGAGTAACTTTTGAATCGCGAACGGGTGGGTGCCAATTACTTTCGTATATAGTTCTGCGGCAACCAGGGTCGCCTGCTCCTAAACTTTTCCTTTTTTGGTGATTTAACCTCCACCAAGAATTTTCTGGATACTGGCTTTGGAGTTTGGCAATGGGGTCGTCACAACTGCATTTTCCATCCCAACAATTTTCTTCTGGGGGATTTCGGAATACTTTTTTCAAAAGGAAGGCGTCAGAGCCCTAGACGCTTCCCCAATAATTTGAAGATGAGACACAACTTAGCTTTGAACCAGCTCATCTGTACTAAAGACTTTCTGATCTCGGCTAGCGTACTTTTCAATTCTACCGATAGCTTCCAAAACACGATCCAGCCGCTCCAAATCCCGCTTCACAAAAGGCCAGCTTCTTGTCTAATTTGGGAACGGATATTTTTAGCGCTTAAGGATTTGGCGATTTAAATATTTTTTTAAGTTGTCCACAGTCGGTTCAGATTAAGAGGAGCCAAGCTTGTCCCTTGATTAACTTGCAATATATTGCAAGTTGTGGTTGGGTCAGAAGAATTAGGCGGGTCTACCCTATCAGCATCAAGATTAATGGCAAAAGACTTGAAAGTGTGGTCATTGACCCGCATTACGAAGAAAAATATGCTGCCTCGATCACCAGCGAGCCCCATGTCTCAGGAAAGATGAAGTCTTTCATTAAGCCTGGCTTTAAGAACGATAAAAGTAACGGAGGCGTCACAGAACACCCGATGTTTCCAGAAACTTTTAAAGCGCTCAAAGCCATTCAAATGGAAAAAAGTTCTGGCCTTATCTCCCAATGGGAAGGCCGGCACTTAGAGTACCGGGAAATCCAATCGGCCTATGACCGAGCTTTTAAGAAGCTTGGACTTTCTTACCGAGGCACTCACATCATGAGGCACGGGGGATGTCGAAGAGTCTACAACGAAGAAGGGGGCGACTTAGCAGTCGCTCAACAGCTTCTTGGAAACTCAGACTTAAAGTCCACTCTCGTTTACGCCAAAAGAAGTGCTTCAGCTCTCACAGAAGTCGCTGAAAAACAGTGGAGAGAAAAAGAAAACCTGTCTAAGACTGGTGATAAGTGGTGACAGAAAAACCGAATGGGTAAATAAACTAATGATATCAATAACTTAAAATTGGATGGTCGGGGTGCGGGGATTTGAACCCCGGACCTCTTCGTCCCGAACGAAGCGCGCTAGCCAACTGCGCTACACCCCGGCAGTAATAAGTTCTGAAGGCTTTTTAAAAACTTTTGCACAAATTGAAAAGTGCTCTTCTACTTCCCTCTTTAAAGCCTGCATTCGAAGCTCCAAAGTCACTCTCAACTTTTCAAATTCTTCAGCAGTAATATCAGCAGGAACCAACATCGGATCTCCATACCAAACGACACATTTCGAAAAAGGCAGTGGCAAATAACATTGATTCCAAGATTTTTTAAAAACAATTTTTTTCGATGCCCAAGCTGCTGCGGGAATAATAGGAAGACCGGTCTCTTGAGCCAATTTTAAGATCCCAGGTTTCACTTGATAAATCGGACCCCTCGGCCCATCCACAGCAAGAGAACTATGATATTTTCCAGTTCTCATCAAATCGATAAGCCCTTTTAATCCCCCTGCTCCACCGCGAGAACTTGAACCTCTCACTACTTTGTAACCTAACAAATTTAAAAATCGCTTCATGAGTTCGCCGTCTTTACTTCGACTTGCCATGATGGCCATGTGTTTTTTAATGGAGACTGCGACCAACAGAAGCTCATCACCATGCCAATGAGCATAGATTTTAGGGTTTCGAGCCGAAGGGCCCAAAGGCAAACCCATCTCTTTCATGCGCCAAGTACGGCTCAAAAGCCAATAAAAGCTTGCGACCAGTAGGCTCAAAATGAATGTTTTAACGCGCCTAATCATAACTTCCCGTTATCCACAGGTATCAAACTTAACGCAGACTTGTAAACATCCTATACTAACCGAATAAAATCACCTACTTTTAAAATGCTTAAAGTATGGAAATCGTGATAAAAAAGTGCTTTACCCGACACTTCGATTCAAGGAGACTTAGGGCTTCCTTATGAAGATCTGTTTTGTTGTACGTTCTGTCTATTCCCAGCAATTGACCTACACGACCACTCATCTGGCGTTTGAAGCTCATCGCCGAGGTCATGAAGTGGTCTACACCACTGTGAATAGTTTTTCAGCTACACACGATTTAACTGTCCGAGCCACGGTCATTAGTCCCGGCAAAGGGCCTTTCACAAGTCGGTTAGAGTTTTTAAGAACACTCCAAAGTGGTTTTGCTGAACGAGAAGAGGTCACTCTCAGTGATTTCGATGTTGTATTTTTAAGATACAACCCCAATGAATCGGATGGCGAAAAAGACAAATCTAAAAATCCCGCTATTGAATTTGGGCGGCTCTTAAAACTTCACGGTGTTTTTGTAGTGAATGATCCAGCTGGTTTATCTAAAGCAGCCAGCAAAATGTATCTCTCCTCTTTTCCCGCAGAGATAAGGGCCAAAACTTTAATCACTCGCAGCGCTTATAAAATTAAAGAGTTTGTGAGAGAAATCAAAAAACCAACGATCTTAAAACCTCTTTCAGGTTTTGGTGGTCAGGATGTGTTCTTTTTGAAAAACGCCAAAGAGATTAATATCAACCAGATCATCTCCACTGTAGCGAAAAGTGGATATGTCATGGCTCAAGAGTACATCCCCGAAGTCAAAGAGGGAGATAAAAGACTACTTCTTCTCAACGGGGCTCCCATCATCGTCGGAAAACGGGCTGCTATGTATCGGAGAATGTCTCCAAAAGGCGATATTCGTAGCAACATGCACGTCGGAGGAAAGCGAAAAAAAGTAGAGTTCACCAAAGTCGAAGCTCAAATTGCTGAGCTCATTCGTCCCAAACTTATTGCGGATGGTCTTTATTTCGTTGGCGCCGATATCGTGGGCAATAAACTTCTAGAAATCAATGTTTTCTGCCCCGGCGGAATCAACAACATTAATGAGTTATACAACATCAATGTGGGCGCTGTAGTCATCGAGGATTTAGAGCAAAGAGTACGCCTCATGAAATCTCAACCTAAGGGAAGAAGAACCCTCTCTCTCATCAAGAACGGATAACCATGAAAACAGTGCTTATTCTTTGCGGGGGCAGATCAGACGAACATGAGATTTCTTTGATCTCTGCAAAAGGCATTTTAGATGCTCTTGATCGAAAAACCTACTCTCCACTTCTCGTTGGAATTTCCAAAAAAGGGGTTTGGCACTTAGAACAGGAAAATTCATTTTTCACCGGTGAGTTTAGAGCTGACAAAATCAAACTCAACGAATCGGTTCCCACTGTAACGATAGCCCCTTTTTCAAACAACAACAGACAAGGAACTCTTCTTTGCGAAGGAAAGACTTATACTTTTGACGTTGTTTTTCCTATTCTCCACGGAAGATTCGGAGAAGATGGAACTCTTCAGGGAATGTTAGATATGATAGGCGTTCCGTATGTGGGTTCCAACTGCGGAAGCTCATGGCTTTGCATGGACAAAGTACTCACGAAAACGCTTTGTTTACGAGCAGGCATTGCGACTGCAAAGTTCACTTGGGTAACTTCTGTTGATGAACTCCCAAAAGTTCAAAGTGAACTCTCACAACTCAAATACCCGCTCTTTGTAAAACCGCCTCGTCAAGGCAGCTCAGTAGGTGTTAGTAAAGTAAACTCACCTTCCGAGCTCAAGAAAGCAGTTGAGACAGCTCTCAAGCATGACTCCAAAGCGCTCATCGAGGAAGGCATCAAAGGCAGAGAAATCGAGTGTGCAGTTTTGGGTAACCATGGGAAAGCTGTCGTAGCAACGCCCGGCGAAATTATCCCTTCTAAAAAAATTGGATGGTATTCGTATGAAGCTAAATACTTATTAACCGATGGTGCAGAAACCAAAGTCCCTACCGATTTAGACTCTAAAACTACGAAAGCAATCAAAGCATTTGCTCTAAGAGCTTATGATTGCCTCGAGTGCAGCGGAATGGCGAGAGTCGATCTTTTCCTTGAAGAGAACACGGACAATATTTACTTAAATGAAATCAATACCATTCCAGGCTTTACTCCCATCAGCATGTATCCCAAGATGTGGCAAGCCTCCGGAATGAGCTATTCGGATCTGATTTCTGAACTTTTAAAATTGGCCCAATCTTTATGAAAAAAACTTTAAACCCCATCGATTTTGATCACCGACGAAAGCAGTTCTTAAACAAAATTAAAAAAGGTATTGCTGTCTTCCCCTCTGCGCCCGAGCAGATTCGCAACAATGATGTTCATCATGAATACCGACAAGACAGTAACTTTTACTATTTAAGTGGCTTCGAAGAGCCTAATAGCATTTTACTTTTTGATACCTCTAGCAAAACTCCATTTCAGATGTTTGTTCACCCTAAAGATGCGACCAAAGAGCTCTGGGAAGGAAAAATCACAGGTCCGGAGGGGGCTAAGAGACTCTACGGAGCTGATGCTGCTTTTTCGTCGATAGATTCAAAATTATTCGATGATGCTTTTATCCTGGCGCTCATGAACGCTGAAGCTCTCTACTATCGGGTAGGAATACATGAGGAGTGGGATCGAAGAATATTTTCCCTCATGAAAAGAGCCGTCAGACAGTTGGGAAGAACCGGTAGAGGCATGTGGCCTATTCATGATCCGATTGAGATTTTGGGTGAAATGAGACTTATCAAAACAAAATCGGAAGCTGACCGACTCGAACGAGCAGCCAATATCACGGCCGAAGCCCATGTGAGTGCTATGAAAATAGCAAAACCTGGAATGTATGAGTATGAAATTGAAGCAGCCCTTTATCATGCATTTCGGGGGCAAGGTGCCGGACGTTTGGGATATGGCTCCATCGTAGCAGCTGGTGCTAATGCCACAGTACTCCACTATGTGGCCAACAATAAAAAACTCGAAGACAAAGAACTGCTTCTTATCGATGCAGGAGCCGAGTTTGAATATTATACAGCTGACATCACTCGCTGTTTCCCAGTGAATGGTCGATTCACGGCAGAGCAAACTGAGATCTACTCTGCTGTTTTAAAAGCCCAAAAATCTTGTGTAAAAATGGCAAGACCTGGAAAATCGATGAAGGATCTCCACAACCACGCCACTGAAGTCTTAGTAGAGGAGCTCAAAAAGCTAAAAGTTCTCAAAGGCACTAGCTCTACTCTTATCAAAGAAAAGGCCTATTTGCCTTTTTATCCTCATGGCACAGGTCATTGGTTAGGAATGGATGTCCATGATTCAGGCCGGTATTTTTCTGAAAGCTACGACACCCCGAGAAAGCTTGAACCTGGAATGGTAATCACCATAGAACCGGGGCTCTATTTTGGTGCTCATACAAAAGGACCCCAGAAATACCAAGGTATCGGGATTAGAATTGAAGATGATGTTCTTATTACTAGCTCGGGAAACAAAGTGCTCACTTCGGGCGCGCCCAAAGAAATTGAAGAGATCGAATCTTTATGCAATTTAAACTAGGAGACCCCATGAAAAAACTGATCATATTCATTGTTCTGTCCGTTATTTACACTGGATGCTCAAGTGCTCCAGAGACCAGCAAGCAGGCGCAAGAGAAACTCGAGGAAAATTTCTCAGAAAAAATTGGGTCTGCCACCAAAACAGATCTCATCGAATACTTCGGCAACGCTCAATGGTGCAAACTTGAAGACTCAGGGAGAGAAACCTGCCGTTTCTACCGAAAAAAAGGGGTCAAGTGGATTGGGGAAAAAGATCAAAAGGACAAAAAAGCGCTCGAAACCGGAGATCAAATCATTGCAGAATTTGACCGAGACGGAATCTTAAGAGCTTTCAAAGCTTCGGCGCAGAGATAGTATTTTTTATGTCTTTTTCGACTTCGAAGTTTCTTCTGTAAGTTCATCTCGACGTTTTTTGAGTTTTTCTAAAAGAGTCGTAAAATTTCCCTCTTTAAGAAAAGCATCGATCTGTTCACTAATATTGGTCGAATAACGCTCTTCCTCGTAAGCAATGTCATAGATGAGCCAATCGTTCCCTTTTTTAAGCATGTAATAATCAAGAACTGAAGGGTCCCCTTTAACAATAAATTTAGTAGGAACTTTAGCCATGTTTCCTTTTATTTCAATATTCTGGAAAACATATTTAGTGTTACCGTTCCAAAATTTATCGAGCCGTGTGTATGCAGTTTTAACAACGACATCTTTTAAAAGATTTCTAAACTCTTCAAAGTTTTTACCTGAATTCTTTTTTGCTTGTTTTGCACCTAGACACAACTGAGCAATTTTATCCCAGTCCAGAGCTTCTTCAATCTTGGCTCTGGCTTTTTGTTTTTCTTCCCCTGACGCATTCACCTTTCTGGAGGCCACAAAAAGATCCTCCAACTTGCTAGTGATCTCTTTAGCACTAGCTGCTGAACCAGAGTTAGCAGAAGTCCAACTGAATGGGGTTAAAACAAGAGTTACCAAAAAAAGGATTTTTAAGTTTTTCATGACCTTCATCATACCCAAAAGTGTTCTGAACTCAACTAGGAAGCGAATGTCGCAGAGCTAAAACCTCTTTTATCCTCTCAAGAACGGCCTCTAAAGAGATGGATTTCAAACAAATTTGATAGCCATATTTCTCGTGGCACTCGGCTTTTTCACAGGGGTGGCAGGAGATGTTCCGAGGTATCTCGCAATACACTTCTGGACCTATCGGTTTAATGTAGTCGGGTGAACCTGGACCAAATAGGACAAGAGTAGGAACTTTTGCAATACTCCCTGCAAGGTGTGCAGTTCCTGAGTCATTAGCAATGATTAACTGACTTTCGCGACACAGATCAATCAGTTCAGAAAGAGGAGTTTTTTCAACAAAGTCGCTCAAATTTTTTAAATTTATCTTTTGGATGAGCTCATGCCAATGGGACTCTTGCCTAGCCCCCACGACTGCAATCTCATAATCGGGGTAGGAAAGTGCCAAACTCCGAATCAGCTCAAAATAATAGGGCCAAACTCGCAATGAAATCGAAGCCCCCGGCGCAACGACTATTTTCTTCTGAATAGACCGATGGGCTTCCCCCTCAATTTTCCTTGGACAAGGCCTGCCTGTCATAAACTCTAGTAGTTCTAGATAAAGATTGGTTTTGTGTTTACCCGCATCAATGCCTTTCCACTTCAAAGAGTCGGTCAAAAACAGACCACTTCCGCTCTGAGAAAAACCAACCCTGACTGGGATTTTTGCTGTCCCTAACAATAAGCTACTTGAAATGCTCGCAGTAAGCGCAATAGCCATATTAAAATTTTCTTTTCTTAGTTGATGAACCAATCTAAAAAACTCAGGGCCGACTCTCTTGGCGGCTTTATCCAACACAATTTTCTTTTGGCACAAGCCTGAGTCAGGAAAGCTTTTTAAATTCTCTCCACATAAAAACGTAATCTCAGCTTGTGGATAGGACTGCCTTAAAGACTCGTAAAAGGGGTAAGCCATCACATGGTCTCCTACCCAATTAGGAGTTCTCACGAGAATTTTTAATGGAGCTCTCACCCTACCGGTATAAAAGATGTGCCCCCCTTAAAGCAATCAGTTAAATTTCAGTTGCCTAAAGGCCTCACGATCGACGAGAATTTTCGGCATGCGTCACCAAGAACACCATCTTTTCCCATTAAATATCGAGTTCGACCTCCTCGATGCTGGGAATGTTGTGCATCATCCAAATTACTTGGTCCTCTGTGAACGCGCGAGAGGAAAAGCTTTGGATGACCTCGATATACCTCACGCTGAACTTTTAAAACAGGGAATGTCATTTGCGCTCACCGAGACTCATTCGAAGTACCAAAAACCAGCGTTGTTAGGTATGAAGCTTTCTGTCATTACGAGCTGTATTAATTTCTCGAGAGCTACTCTCACACTTCAACAACAGTTAGTGGCTCCCAATCTCAATTATCGAACCCTATCCGGTTATCTTCAGAAACTTCCTGAGGACTTCATAGAACAAAGCTACTTTTGGATTCAAATGAGGCTCGTCTGTGTAAAGCTTAATCCGCTTAAAGCCCAAGCAATTCCAGATATTTTAATTGAGAAACTGCGCTTAAATAAAAATGGTTGAAGTTGAAGTCATTTCAAATCAAAAACGCTTACTAGGTCTTGTGATAAGTTTGGTTTTGGGTGTTACTTTAGCACTGACCTTTCTACCTTCCATGGCTTACTTAGGAAAACTGGTTCAAAATCTTTTGCCCACCTTGTTTTACCAACACCCCACTTGGGTCGAAATGGCTCTGTTTGTTTTCGTAACCACTTTTATGTATGTTACCCTTCCCTTGAACGCTCGGAGATTTTCGGGATCTTTTGTATCGCTTAAAGTTTTACTACCCAGTTTTCTGCCACCGGTTTTCATCGCTCTTGTCTTCGGTTTTGTTATGAGAAAATTCTTTTTTGTACAGAGCCCAAATTTTTCTCAAGACTTCATATGGTTCGTGATTTGTATACCGTTGGGAGAAGAGTTTCTCTTTAGAGGTTGGCTCTGGGCAGTTTTTCGAAGTATTTTTAAAGGGACTTTTTTCACTCTTACCAACCCTCTACCTTCCGAGATCATCTTCACAAGCTTATCTTTTTCTCTCTGGCATCTTCAGAATTTGGGGAAAGTATCCCCATCCTTTCTGTTTTTTCAACTCCTGTACACTTTTTTTACAGGGATTTGGTTGGGGTATCTTCGCGCAACAACAGGCAAAATAGCTGGACCCCTGTTAGCCCATTCACTCATAAATTTAGCTTCGAGTGTTCCTACTTTCCTATGATAAAATGGGAAAGTGAAAAGAAATAAAGGACAAGCGGTAGTCGAATATATTTTGCTAATAGTCATGATCGCAGTGACTGTGGCTGTTGCGATCAGGAACATCAATTTTGAAATTTACCAAATATGGAGTGGTTTGGCCCGAAGTGTTGCTCGTCCCTGCCCCAGATGTACTGTTCCCCCCGCCCCCAAATTATAACTTTACCTTTATCGATCAATACTATTTACCTGCGAGCGAGCAGTCGGACCGCATCGTACAGTTTTCTCGGTAATTGATGAAAAGTCTCAACTTCCAAACAGATTCCGTTTCCATGTGTGGCCATCGCTTGCGATGATTCCAGATGACTACCCGGACCATGTAAATGCAGAACCACAAGAAAATCATACTTCTTTGCAACTTCAATAGGATCGCCTCCTTCCGTTGTTCGACCATCTGTCGCAATCAATCCAACCCGTTTTTTTCCCATTCCAAAATGTTGAAACTGATTAAGCCCCTCCTGTAGCGCAGAGGCGATATTTGTAAAACCCCTAGGCGGAGATTTCAAAAATTTCAAAACAGTCGATTCCATGGCCTCTTCTTGTGAGAGTCTTTTGATGGTCTGAGCTTTTGAGGAAAATGTAATAACAGCTGCATCTCTTGATTGAATTTCTAAGAGTAAAACTGCCACAGCAATACTTGCTAATAAATGTTTGTCTCCCGACATAGAAGAGCTTGCATCGATCATGGTCACACAAGTAAAAGGCTTTTCCTCAGTAAGTTCCATCTGCAAAGTTTCGGGAGTAATATCATCTAGAAATGGATTTTCCTCCAGAGTCTCCTCCATCGCAATCTCACCGAAGGGAGCCCTTGAAAAAGAATCTCTTTTCAAAATTTGAGGCCTCGAAGGGTGGGCTATTACTCTTTTTGCGTGGTCCAAAATAAGCGAAACCAGTTTTCGATCCGTTGTTTCGTCCGTCGAGTGTTGACTGTTTCGCTGAAAGTACAGTTGCCGCATGAGATCGGATTTAACATCTCCTACTCCGCCCTCAAGATCCTGAAACTCCTGTTGATCGGCCATTTCAGGAGGGAAAAAGACAGGGGCTACTTTTAATGCAGGCCCCTCGAGTCGACTCTTAGGCTTTAACTCTTTTTTTTTTCGCTCAAAGTGGGAAATTCGTTGAGGGAAATAAGATTGAGAATGAGCTCTCTGGGATCTCCTTCACTCGAAACAAGCTCGATTCGACTTGGCAAAGCCATCAAAGCAGCAGCTTCAAAATCCATTCCGGCTTCCATCAGTTTTGCAATGGAAATAGCAGCTCGGATACTTGCTCCGCGCTTGATGCCCAAATGGTTTCGTGTTGCTCGGATAAGATCTACCATCCGCTCAAGGTTTTCCATTTTGATTTTAGATGAGACCTCTTGTTTCAGAATAGAAAGCTCTTCATCTCTAGTTTGATAGTCCAATCGAATCATTTCAAATCGATCCAACAAAGCTTCAGATAAAGCATGAGTCGCAGTGAACTCGCGAGGGTTTTGAGTGGCAATCACACAAAAACCACCTTTAGCCTCTAGTTCACCCATTTTGGGCATACTAATTCGACGTTCATCCATCGCTGGGAGAAGAATATTCTGAACCGCCTCGGGCATACGATTAAGCTCATTAATAAAAAGAACTTTGCCTCCGTGCATCGCAGCTACTAGTGGCCCTTCGATAAATGATTCTTTGGAATAGCCTTTTTTCAAAACAATGGGTGGATCAAACCACCCTGTGAGCTTCTGCTCGGTATACCGAGTGTCCCCATCAACTCTTTCAAATTTTTGTTGGAGCTCAGTTAAGATCTGCTGAACGAGAAAAGTTTTTCCAACTCCTACCGGTCCCTCAATCAGAATATTGCGGTGAAGCCCCATCACTTTTTTAAGCTGCTGAACTTCTTTTTCTCGACCAATAATTTTTGTTTTATTTGCCACGCTTTTTCTTTCCTGGTGGTAGTTCTGCTTCACCTTTGTCCATTCGCTCTACCATCTTCTCATATAGAAAGTTTGCCACATCACTGGGCTTAGCACCAATAGTAAATCCGGCATCATACCCAAGTTCTAAAGCCATTTTATGGGTCACGCGGGGTCCCCCAGCGATGAGAATGAACTTTCCCTCTAATCCCCGCTTTTGAAGTCGCGATATCAAGTCCCTCATGTCAGAAATATGGATATCTTTCTGAGAAACAACTTTGGAGAGTAAAATAGCGTCCGACTTTTCCTTCACAGCTCGGTCAATGAGTTCTTCGGTAGGAACCTGACTTCCCATATTGACGGTTCTAAATCCTTTGTAACGCTCTAGTCCAATGTCTCCGTCGAAACCCTTCATGTTTAAAATTGCATCCAAACCCACAGTGTGAGCATCGTAACCAGTGCAAGCTCCAACGACTCGAATCGGTCGCTTAACGTTGGCTAAAATAAGTTTATCGATCTCTTTGTAACTTCGTTTTTCCCCCCCAAGGTCGGGCACTTCTATCTTTGTATAATCAATCCCTCTATCAGTACGGGCGAAAACCACAAATAAAGAGTAATTAACCCCAATTTTAGACATGTGAGCTACTTTGACATCAAAAAAGCCCCAACCTCTAACAATTTGCGTAGCAGCTTCACGAGCTTTCGCTGAGGGCTCAACAGGTAAAGTAAAACTTAGCTGAACCGCTCCATCGTCTGTCGTATCGCCATAGGGTTTGAGAGAAGTAAAATTAATCTCTGCCATTAGATTTTACTCCCCATCAGATCAAAAAACGGGTTCAAATACCTTCCCCGTTCGACTTCAAAGACTCCATCAGCTCCTTTTCCACCATCTTTGGTCCGACTCACATCTGCAAAAGTCTTTCTCTCGATGGCTTTGTAAATGCCCATTCGATCTATTTTTTCCAAGAGTTTGAGCGCATCATCCAAAACATTTTGAGCAAACGTTGAAATAAAACCATCCGAACGATAACCAAATTCGTCCCCCAAACCAACTGCCCCACCGACGACATAATTAGCGTTTCGGATACTGACACTGCGGTCTTGTAAGAACGGGGTATGAACTGCTTCAGTTAACATTCCTAGTAGAATAACACCTTGATTGGTCATAGAACCAATAAGGTTGAAAATAGTATCTATCGCGTGACTCGTAAAAATATCTCCCGACTTGTACTTGGTATTACACATGTACTTTAAGGGAGCTTCGGGAAAAATTTGGCGAGTCATTTGAGCTCTCGCAATCTCCATCAAGATCACTTTCTCGTAGTTAGGATCCATTTCCATCGCATGACCAATCGACATTTGGCCTTTGCTCATGCCAGCATTCAAAGCTGCCGCTTCATTGATAAACTGCGAAGCCAATACCTGATCGCCACTTTTCGCAGCATCGGTAGTTTTCATGTAATTGTCTTCACCCGTCATGATCCAAATTCCACTTTTGGAGCAGATCAAACGAGAAAAATGCTGATCGATTAACGTTCGCCTCATGTTGATATCTCGGAATAGGATTCCGTACATGGCATCGTTCAGCAGGCAATCCAATCCTTCCATAGCGCCCAGAGCCGCAATCTCTGACATGCAAAGACCGGAACAATAATTGGTGAGCCTAATATAACGATTCACTTCTTTACCCACTTCATCTAAAGCTTGGCGCATGACTCTAAAATTGGCTTGAGTCGCGTAAGTTCCACCAAACCCCTCTGTTGTGGTTCCTTGAGGAACGTAATCTAGAAGTGATTGGGCTGTGCTCCGAATCACTGCAATAACATCGGCACCATCTAAAACTGCACTTTTGGCTTGGGTGACATCTTCAAAAATATTCCCAGTAGCAACAATGACATACTTTAATGGGCGTTTCTCTTTTACGGGATCTTTTAAACTCTTCGCGATTTGAGAACGTTCTTTTCGGTAGCGAATCAAGTTTTGATAAGCTTCTTTGGAGAGTTGATTAGCTAAAGTCTTAACCTTTTTTGAATCTTGGGAATTGATGGACCCAATATCAATCTCTCTTTTAATCACTTTCTCTTGAAGATGCGGGATATCCTCCCCCAATGCAATCATCGCATTGGCAATCCAGTACAAAGCACCTTCATGAAGACGGCCTTGAGACTTCACTTGATCACAGATTAAATTAGCAATGGGAAATAATTGGCCTTGATCATTGGGTGTAGCTTCATTGAAACCCAAAAGCCTCAAAACAGCCCTTTCAGTTCCAACTGTCGAATTGGCCTGTATCAGTCGCGCGACTTCTGAGCCAATAGATTTCGCAATCTCGCGACATCTCGCTATTTTCTTTGGAGATAATGGAATCGTTGAAGCATAACTCATAGGGCTCTGATATTGCCTCAGCGATGGGGGATTTTTCAAGTAAGATTACGGTTTACTTATAGCCCCAACCTGACGAGTTCCCTGATAGCAAAAAGGTCGGTTTGCGTTGGTTTTTTAAATTGAATCCCCATCCCTGTCCGATTGGGAGCGTGGGAAATCCATCGGATCTCTCCTTCAATTTGAATCACCGACAAAGACAAAGGAATTGGCAGGGGAATACTGAGCTGAATATTTTCAGCAACCCTTCCTAACCGTTGAGTTTCAATGAAACAGCCACCTTCCGAAATATTTTTCATAACAGGATAGTCCCAAAGGTTGTTTCTTTGAGCAATCATTGGCAAATAGGTTTCAAAACGTGGCTTGGTGCGCCACCAACGCAATTTGGGATCAAAATAAAGGTGTCTGACTCTTGGGTTTATAAAATAACTAAGGCTGAACAGATAAATAGCGAGATGCGAAAGCAAGCTCCACGGTTGCCCCTTTGAACTGTAATAAACATTCAGGTCTTGAATACCCAAAAGGGCAATCATAGCAATCATAGTGTACCAACCCACTTTGGTAACACGAATGAGCCCCACCAGAAGCATCAAAGGTAAAAGGGCATAAAACACAAGATCTAGCCAACGAAAGGGATAACTTCGGAGCAACTTAAAACCCCACTCAGCTGGAAAATAAAGAAAGAGTAGTGAAGCAACCAGAAGTAAAATCGGTCGTTTAACCATAATAAAATTATAACAATCTTTTGCTGGGATTGATGAGGGAATCCTGAAGGCGACTAAGCGGCAGGCTTTTGTTCATCTTCTTCAGATGAAGAACCCTGGGAAAGGGGGCTCGGATTGAACCGATACCCCTCTCCGTAAATGGATTCGATATGGCCTTTAAAAGCACCAAGTTTTTTGCGAATGGTTCGGATGTGTGAGTCAACAACTCGATCACTCACAAAAGTTTCACCCCATACGCTGTTCAGTATTTTGTCTCGAGCAAGAACTCTGTCAGGATGACGGATGAAGTAAGAGAGTAGCTTGAATTCAAGAGCAGAGAAACTGACCTCTTTTTCATTCAAGAAAACTCGATGACCAACAAAGTCAACTTTCAAGCCATTATGTTCGAAAGCTGGGAGGTTTTCCCTTGTAACTTTGCTTTGCCTAATTCGAGTTCTAATACGAGCGATGAGTTCCTCGGCTTCGAAAGGCTTCTGAACATAGTCATCAGCCCCCAAATCAAAACCCATTTTTTTCGCATTGGTGTCACTGCGAGATGATAGAAAAATGATGGGAGTTTTCTCGGTCTCCTTTTGTGCTCTCAAACGATGGCACACTTCAAAACCATCGACTTCACCCAAACTGATATCGAGAAGAATTAGGTCGGGACGGTGTTCTTTTGCTAACTCGACACCTATATTGCCGCTGTCAGCCAACACGACCCTATAATCTTTCCCGAGAGAAGTTTGGATCAGAAATTGATAATCTTTGTTATCTTCAATCACTAGAATTTTTTCCATAGGTCTCCTCTCCAAAATCCTTATCGGAATATGGAGGAAATATTTGAGCCTTTTTATGATTCATCCAAAGATCGTGAGAAATTGATGCTCGAAACAAAATGACTAGCCGCACTAAGTTAAAAACTTCTTAAATTAGTCCTTTGCATTTTCAAAATCATTCACATTAAAATAGAGCCTAATCGGGGGAAACTGTGGCGTTTGACAATGTAATATTCATGCCTGAGTTCGGCCTAGCTCGCTCAAAACATAAAAAAAAGATTCTCTATATTTCCAACAAAGGTGAGTCTTTATCTCTCCTCCAGTCTTTTCACGGTATCACTGTGGAGAGTGTCTACTCGATAGAGACATTGAATGTGCAGCTTTACTCATGGAAGAGATGGGATCTTGTTCTTATTGAATCTGACCTATTTTGGGCAAACCCATTAGAGACTGTCCAAGTCATCCATGAACAATTGCAGATTCCAGTTACTTTAATCAACAAAGAAGAGGATGATGAAGAGGCCCGCTTTCGAATTAAAGAATTTTATGATGTTGGCCTTTTTGATTGCCTTAGAGCCCCTCTGTCTCCCAGCGAATTAGGAGAGGTTTTTAGAGCTTTGATCAGCTGAACATCTTTCTATCGCAACAGTACCTTCTGGGTTTCTTTAGGAAGCTGTAGGCTGAAAGCTGAATTATCCTTTTTAAGACTCGCTTTGATCTCTTCCCATTCCAAACCCAACTCACTCTCCCCTTCTCCGACTTTCAGAAGGACAGTTCTAGCCACTTGGGGCAATTCCGTTTGGGTAAGAATGCCATCACAACATCTTTCAAATTCTGAATACTCAAAAAGGGCTTTAAAATCGAGACTGTCCCACAAGATTCGATAAATCTCACCGGTCTCTCTATCTATCGAAAGCTGCAACTGTAACCCCTTTGAATTTAATGTGAAATCAACCCGATTTTGACCTTCTCGAATCGTCATATTACTGAAAGCAGATTCATTTTTATTAAAAGGCAGAATACCCAACCACAAATCTTTCAAATCGTAAAAGTTGATCCCAAGACCTAAAAATTCTTTGAAATAAAGTTTGCCCTGTTGCTGGTCAAAATAAGCTTTGTTTTGCGATGGATAATAAGCTGCGAAAACTTTTTTTCCTCGACTGATAGCCGTATACTGCGTTCTTCCCAGAGGATCTCTCAGCTCGAGCCTTATGCCGTCCTGCCCTGAATAAAACCCTCCACTGCCAGACAACGACCTCTCTTTGTTTGTCATCTCTAACGATAACTTTCCTTGGATCTCTCCGGTTACCTTTTTTGTTCTGATTTGATTTTCCCACATTCTCTCCCAAAGCTGATTTGATTCGATTAATTCAAGGGGTCTCGCAGGAGGAATTGAAGAGCAAGCGCTCATTAGAAACAGAGAAATAATTGAAACAAAAGCAGTCATCGGTATCTGATTTTCTCCAAAAACTGATCAATTGTTTCATTAACTTCAGCCGGAAAATCGGTGTGTGTGTTGTGACTTCCTTCAGGCACCACATGCATCTCACCCTGTTTAAGAGTAGCCACAATTTCATCCTGAACAGGTTTGGGAGTAATGATATCTTTGTCACCCGTTATTACCAAAGCTGGGCATGTGATTTCTTCTAGGTGTTTTTTCCCCTCAAAGCGTGTGTAATCATCAATCAAAGAGTGAAAAACTGCAAAAGGGATCTGATTCACACCTTCAATGTAGCTACTGACATCTTTTTGGTGAGACTTCTCTGAGTTGAATCCAAGGTGAGAAGCGATAATAAAATTAAAAAGATTATTTCGAGTCAACCTATGCCACAGTACTGAAACCGTTCCGGGCATCAAATCAAAAAGAGCTGAAGCCACCTGATGAACTCGATTCATACCATCGGAGTAAAACATCAACTCAAAGGGATTATTTACCGTACCACAGATGAACACGACCCCTTTGAATTTAGATTTTTCCAAAGCAACTGCACGAGCCAAAACTCCAACTCCCATGCTGTGTCCAAGACCTACAACCTCATCTACTTTCAAGTAGTTTAAAAGGTCTTGAATATCATTGGCGCACCATTCAAGAGTCAGATGCCGATCATTTGCCGGCCGTCCCGAGAACTGATGTCCACGATAATCAAACAAAATAACCTGATAGTTTTTAACAAAGTGAGGCACCTGATGGCGCCAATGCTCTCTTCGACAAACCAAGCCATAGCACATCAGCAGTGGCCTTCCCTGCCCATAAACCTCGTAGTAAATGCTAGTTTTGTCGCGCGCTTGAAAAACACCTTTTGTATGGGGGGTTATTTCTTCTGGAGAATGGGCTTTTTCTTGAATACTCTTCTGCTTCGAAGTCTTAGCCGGAGGGGCAGGCTCAGTGTTGTAAGTCACTGTTATTTTGTTATTTTTAAATATTTCCCGCCACATAAGTTCTCATTGTAGCAAATTACCCACTCTGGGAAAGCTTTAAGACTCGATTTTTTTCGGAGGCCCAAAAAGAGATCAGATGATTTTTCTTAAGCATTCTGCCCTTTTAAATTGAGGAAAAACTTGCTACACCGTTGAGTCGAGGAAAGACTATGACCAAAACAAATGTTCAAGTAAACCCAGCTAGCGGAAAGTTGGGAGTTCTACTCCCAGGAATGGGAGCTGTTGCCACCACTTTTATTGCGGGAGTTGAAGCCGTAAAACGAGGTTTGGCAGAACCTGTAGGCTCACTCACCCAGATGGGGCAGCTTCGATTAGGAAAACGAAGCGAAAACCGAGCTGCTCTCATCAAAGATTTTATATCTTTATCCCCCCTCGAAAATCTCTGTTTTGGGGGTTGGGATATCTTTGAAGACAATGTTTACGAAGCCGCTTCAAAAGCCAGAGTTTTAGAGCAAACTTTATTAGACCAGCTCAAAGAACCTCTTTCCAAAATTAAACCGATGAGCGCTGTATTTGACAGCAATTACATCACTCTTATCGATGGTAAAAACAAGAAAACTGGCAAAAACAAAAAAGAATTAGCTGATCAACTCAGAGAAGACATTCGCCGTTTCAAGAAAGAAAACAATTGCGAAAGATTGGTCATGGTTTGGTGTGCGAGCACTGAAAGATATACTGAACAAGCCCCCTGCCATGAAACGATGGCAAAGTTCGAAAAAGGTCTTGTTGACAATGACCCTATGATTTCCCCGAGCCAAATTTATGCTTATGCAGCCATCATGGAGCGAGTTCCCTATGCGAATGGCTCTCCCAATCGAAGCGTCGAATGCCCTGCGCTTCAAGAGTTGGCTAAAGAACTCCGAGTTCCGATTTCAGGAAGCGATTTTAAAACAGGCCAAACCCTGATGAAAACCGTTCTAGCCCCCGGGTTAAAAAGCCGGCTCCTAGGACTCTCAGGTTGGTACTCCACTAACATTCTTGGAAATAGAGATGGGGAAGTACTAGCTGATCCTGGCTCCTTTAAATCTAAAGAAGTTTCCAAATTATCAGTTTTGGAACAAATTTTGGAACCTGAAACCTATCCGAGCCTTTATGGTGATGTTCATCACCAAGTGCAAATCAACTACTATCCTCCCCGAGGAGACAACAAAGAGGGTTGGGATAACATCGATATTTTTGGTTGGTTAGGTTATCCAATGCAAATCAAAGTCAACTTCCTATGTAGAGACAGCATTTTGGCTGCCCCTATCGTACTGGATTTGGCTCTGTTTATGGATTTGGCGCAGCGAACATCCCTCTACGGTATTCAAGAGTGGCTATCATTCTATTTCAAAAGCCCTCTAGCCGCGCCAGGACTAAAGCCCGAGCACGATCTGCAAGTTCAATTGTTGAAGCTTCACAACACCCTTCGATTCATGGGTGGAGAGGAACTTATCAATCATTTAGGGCTGACCTACTACGGAATTGTCGAAGAATAAGTTAAAATGAAACATTGTTTTCAATAACTATGTTTCACTTTCAACCTATCATTCGTTGGTTTGTTGCCTTCGCAACTGCGGCTCTTTTGCTGCACAGTATTCCTTTTTCCCAAAGGGATGTGGCTACCCATCGGCTTGAACAAGATATCAGCCAATCCCTCGGCACTCTCCAACAAATTTCTTCCTCTTGCAACGAACTGATAGCAAATGAAAACACCCCTTTGGAACGATGGTTTATCAATCAATTGGCTCCATCCAAGACGATTACAGACTCTAAGAACCAAACCTCCTGTGTTTTGAAAGCTCAAGAAAACCATTCAACCCGCTTTTATCTTTTTGCTCAATGGACTTTGGGATTTGAAATATTCAAATCTGGCTCCCCTTCTTCCTTCGTGAGCGCACAGTATTCAACAGAATTCCCTTTGCCATTGAGTCTTTTGCCTCTTCTTGTTTTTATGTTCATGATCCCTTTCAACCATTCGAAAAACGGATCGCTTCTACACTTGTTGGCCTATTTCCTGTTTTTAAGTGGACTGAGCCTTATTCAGTTTTTAAATCTGACCCCTAAAACGTTGGTAGATATTTTCACAACCGACCGACTTTTTTTAGGGCTTCTTCTATTCTCACTTTGGCTGGCCTTAAAAAATGTCTCCGACCGAATACAGGCTCGGAGGGCAACAACTAAATTAGAGGCCCTGTTAAATACTTTTATTTCAAACATCGTTGGAATCTGGAATCCGTTGTTATACACGTTATTAGGTCCGCTGATTTTCCCCCTCGGTCACCAAATCAAAAATCTTAATTTGTTTTTCAATTCACAAATGATCATCATTACCCTAAGCCTTTTCTTTTTGGGCCTCGATTTTTCAAATGTTTATTCATTTTTTACAACTTTTTTGACCCCACGATATTTTTCTTTTGCGATCATTTTTTATCTGTTTTCAACTCTCATTCCTAAAATTCCCAGTCAACAACCCATTATTTGGCAGATCAAACACTTCAAAAGATATTTCTTTGTAGTCTTGTTCATTGAAACGGTGTCCTTTTTACTTCCGGAAAGCAAAAACATTCCAACTTTGACTCGAATCGCGCTCGCTTTTTTGCTAGTCGAATTTAGTCGATTCAAGCTTGAGTCTTGGCGAGCTATTTCTCAAAGATGGAGAGGTCCTCTTTTTGCGTTGTTAATTTCTGCCTTTACAGCTGCGTTCAGTTCGAAAATTGGAGTTCTGGACTTGGTGATCGCTATCTGCGACCCTAGAAAACATCCAACAACAGTTGTTCCTTTCAACTTACTTTCAGGTTTTGTGATCAGCTTTTTAACTGGGGGACTTGCGTCGCCTTTCTTCGCTTTGCTTTCTGACATGATGCAAACATCGCCTAATCCCATTATGAAAGCAGCTCTTTTCGATGGAGTTTTGGCCGGACTTTTCTTATCACCTTTTAGTTTGTTTAATCTCTATCCAGCTTTTCAACACAACATCCCTATTCATGAGGTCTTGAAGTTAAGATGTCGGCAATGTTTCATTCCTTTGTTTGTAGGGCTTATCGTTTATTTCGTAGGTACCGTAACAAGTTTGCGGATCTTGCCACCCGTTTGTTTTGTTTTTTGCTGCATAGGGGTAGTGACCCTGAAACTTAAAAGGAGCCAGTGGAAGATAGATACGTTTGGCTTAATCGAACGTAATGATCCGCACTTGAAGAAAGAAACTTAATTTCCTCGTCGGTCAAAGTTCCAACTATTTTAGCCGGGCGCCCAAATGCTTTACTTCTAGGTGGGATTTTTGTTCCTTGGGTGACCAAACTTCCCGCTCCCAATAAAACATAATCGCCAAGCTCAGCATCATCCAAAACGATACTGCCCATTCCAATCAAACTAAAATCTCCCACTGTGCAGGCATGTAATACGACAGAATGCCCGACTGTCACAGAGCTTCCAATAATCGTAGGACTTTTTTTGTACGACTCGTGAATAAGAGTCATGTCTTGAATATTGGTCTTCTCACCGATTTTTATGTAATTGACATCACCCCGAAGCACACAGTTGAACCAAACGCTGCTTAATTTACCGATAGTAACGTCACCCAGTATGTGGCTCCCTGGGGCAACATAAACTGAAGGATCAATGGAGGGTTGGCGATAGCGATGCGGAAAAGCTGCTTTCAATTCCTCGTTCGAAAGAATTAAACTGGATGTTGGTTTTAGGTGCTCCGACATAGAATCCTTTCAAACAGCTGACATTTGTATCAGTAATCTCGACGTCGATTATTTTACCAACTGAAGCGTCTCCCACATTCATGACATGGACTAGCTTACTGTGAGGAGTCCTTCCGGAAAAGAATTTCTTTTTCTTATCCATGGACTCAACGAGAACCGAGACGACTGTATTTCGATATTTCAGATTTTCTTTTTCAATCTGCGAATACACAACTTGCTGAGCGCGCGCTAATCTCTCCTCTTTCACAATTTCAGGAACCTCATCTCCAAAATCAGCTGCTTTAGTTCCAGGACGAGGAGAATATTTAAACATGAATGCACTTGAAAACTTAACATTGGCTAGAACCTTTAAGGTCTCTTCAAAATCTTTTTCAGTCTCACCTGGGAACCCTACAATCACGTCTGTCGAAAGCGCTATATCCGGACAAGCTTTACGTAAAAGCTCAACCTTTTTGAGATACAACTCTTGTGTATAAAGTCGCGACATAGCTTTCAAAATACGGTCACTACCCGCCTGAAAAGGTAAATGCAAAGCTGGACAGAGTTTGGAAATAGAGCCAAATTGATGGATCAGATCCTCACCCAAATCCCTAGGATGAGAAGTGACATAGCGGATTCTTTCAAGTCCTTCGACTTCATTTGCAGCTTCAATCAATTGAGATAATTTTTGTCCAGTGCCTTTGCCGTAAGTATTAATATTTTGCCCAAGGAAAGTGACTTCTTTAGTTCCTTTTGAAACCAGATTTTTAACGTCGGTTATAATTTCATCGACACTTCGACTTTTTTCACGTCCGCGAACAAAAGGAACAATACAGTAAGTGCAAAAATGATCGCACCCTTTCATAATAGTTAAAAACTCAGAGGGTTTTGCACGATTTACAACACAGGGTTGAGAATAACTTCTGCCATCCTCATCAAACTTTGCTTCAACGAGCCGCTCTCCTCGATTCACAACATTTTCGATGAGGTCGCCTACACGATCAATAGCATCAGGGCCTAAGACTAAATCTAGATGCGGAACTCTTTGAAGAAGGGTTCTGCCCATCCTCTGACCGACACATCCTGAAACCGCTATCACTTTTTTAGGGTCTTTCTGTTTTAGCCCTTTTAACTCACCTAAGAGACTTAAAACTTTTTGCTCGGACTTGTCCCGAATGCTGCAGGTATTGATTAAAATAACATCAGCTTTTCGAAGTTCGGCTTCTGAGCGAAAACCTTTCGCATTGAGAATGGCTTGCATTCGATCGGAGTCATAGACGTTCATTTGACAACCGAAAGTCTTTATGTGAAGTGAGCGCTGCATGGCGGCGATTCTAGTAGCAGAATGGCCAGAGCTCAAGTAGAAGAGTGAAAATGAAGGAGAAAAATAGCCTTAACATTGTACTGTATCAGCCAGTCATTCCCCAAAATACGGGGTCGATCGCGCGCCTGTGTGCCTGCACTGGGGCATCACTGCACCTCATCCACCCTCTAGGTTTTCAAGTCGATGATGCTTCTTTGAAAAGAGCCGGTCTAGATTATTGGCCCTTTGTGGACGTGAACCATCATGAATCTTGGGAGGCTTTTGTAGACAAAGAAGAGCCTAAACACCTGACTTTATACACAAAATTTGCAACCATGCATTACACAACTCATCGGTATGAGACCCCCACCTATCTCGTTTTTGGAAGCGAGACCAAAGGATTACCCCCCGAAATCCACAAAACTTATGCAGACAAGTTATATAAAATCCCCATGAGAACTTCGATCGTAAGAAGCCTCAATCTTGCTCAAAGTGCAGCCATCGTTCTTTACGAAGTCATTCGCCAACACGATCTAGGCAGCGGACTCACTTAATGCTGCAACGAGTCGCGCTTTCAATTTCTGAGAGTTGCCAATCCTAAAATCGAGGTTTAAAACAAGTCCTTAACTTAACCTGGGTGGATGAGTTGAAATTTCTCGACTCTAAAGCCCAATTATTAAAGGAGTTATTTTCATGAAAACTTTAATCTCTGCTATCAGCATGCTAACCCTAGTTGCAGGACTATCCTTCGCTAACGAGCACAAAGCTCCACAAGCAAATGCTGAAACTACACAAGCTGCTCCAGTTACAGAAAAAGTAGAACAAGCAGCTGAAGCAGTAAAAGCTGATGTGAAAAAAGCTGAAGAAAAAGTTACTAAAAAAATGAAAAAAGCAAAAAAAGCTGTTGAGCAAAAAGTTGAAGCTGTAGAAAAAAAAGCTGAAGAAGTTTTAGCTCCAAAAGCTGAAGAAACCACTCCAGCTCCAGCTACCAAGTAAGCTTTAAGCACTTTGTAGTACAAAGACCCAATTTCGAAGACTTCTTCGGGTTGGGTCTTTTTTTTGTCTCTCCAAAGCACTTGCGCGCAGCACAATTAAAGGGACTCCTGTTTTTTCCTCTACTTACCGATACGAATCTTGAAGAAGTGTGAATTCTCCAGGAGCTATTTTCTGTCAAAACTGAGGGGAAAATTTAAGAGTATAGCTACTCAGATTGAAGATCGCTTTTCCGTATTTTCAAAAGTATTTGAAGGTAAACCGACCTCTGAGTTTGCGAGCGAAAGTACCATACTGCGACGGCAGAAACTCGCTCGAATTGGATACACCATCATTCTCTCTCTTGTACTTTGTACTGTGTTTTATTTCCCTTCGGAAAATGCAGTATCCTACCTTTATTCAGCAATGGGCGAAATCGCTAATGAAGATGTCATTTCGCCTCTGACTGCTGATATAGAACCCTTTGAAAGGGATTCACAACAAAAAGAGACTCTGGCCCAAAGAGTTCCTCCCATTTTTGACTATGATGAAAATACAATCCCTCAATGGCTTACCAAATGGAAAGTCGCATTTAAAAATATTCGAAAAGAGTTTTACTCAGATCCTAAGCAAAACCTAAGAGGCTCCGCAGTTCTAGACCGCCTCTCGAAAAAAGTTTTCGACTACACAGGGCAAACACTGCGACCTCGAGATCTTCTCTATCTTCATGAAAACCGCTTCAACAACCGAGTGGAGGATACGTTTTTTAAGTTAACGGATTTCTTAAAAGCCAGATACATCTCAAACATTGATGTCTTTTTCTCCTATTACGCGACGGGAATCACAATGAGGCAGTATCACGGCGGATTAAGAGAAACTTTGATCACTGACGTTTCTAGAATTTGGAGTTTAGACCAGGCGCGGGAAGTACTCAGCCGGTATCCTTCCATTATTAAGGACAAACAACTCTACAACCCTCGAGTCATGGTTGAAATCATCGACTATCTCATTCCAGCCAACCTGTCGTTCAATCAAGTCGAAACCGAACAGCGAATCAATCAGTATCTCCAAGCATCCAAACAGCCTGTTATTAAGATTAGAAAAGGAGATGTTTTGATCCATCGCGGAGAGAAGTTGACCGAACAACACCTACAATTGATTGCATCTTTGAAAGAACTCACTTCTCCACAAGCTATTATAAAACGCTTTGTGCTGACGGCACTTCTCTTGTTTGCTTTTTTCTATATTCTTTTCTCACTCCACCTTGGCTATCACCGATTCTGGAGTCTGCCTTTCAAAGATATTTGGCTGTTTCTTACAGTCACTACTGTAACAGTGCTGGGACTTAAATATGGCTCTCAATGGCTTCAGGTTATTTTTTCAAATTATGGTTTTGGACAACTCACTGATTTTTTAATTCCTGTAGCGGCCGGGGGAATCTTATTGCAACTGATGATCGGACGAACAGCCTCCTATGCTTTTGCTATCGCTATTACTGCGCTTAGTTGTGTTTTTTTAGATCAGGCTTTTATCTACGCCGTATTTACTTTCGTAACAACGGCCTCAGCTGTGTACACAGTCGGAGACTGTCGAAGTCGAGCCGATCTTTTCAAGTGCGGTGCATGGAGCGGATTCATCGGGGCTGTCACTGTGCTTGCATTTGGAACTGTTCAGGCTCTAGGCTTCAAAGAAACCCCTTGGATTTCAATTCTAGCTGTTTCTTTCTTCGCTTTTTTGTCTGGTATTTTTTCAACGGGGCTTACAAATTTCGTAACACCTTTTTTTGAAAGCATCTTTAGCTACACTACGAGCTTAAAATTGATGGAGCTCGCCAATTTCCATCATCCCCTTCTTCACTCTTTAATGATGAAAGCACCCGGAACTTACCATCACTCGGTCATTGTTGGAAGTCTAGCCGAAATTGCTGCTGATCAAATTGGTGCAAATGGTCTCTTAGCCCGAGTCTCGGCCTATTACCACGATATCGGCAAGATGAATAAACCACTCTACTTTATTGAGAACCAAAGTCCGGGGAACAATCCTCACGACCATCTTCAACCGAGCATGTCTGCTAAAATTCTTTTCTCCCACGTAAAAAATGGGGTCAAAATGGGCAGAGATTATCGACTGGGGAGTAAGGTCATCGATATTATCGAACAACATCACGGAACGACTCTAGCATCCTACTTCTTCAACAAAGCAAAAGAGTCTGAAGATGCCTCGACCGGTCCGGTAGACGAAAATCACTTCCGATATCCGGGTCCGAAACCTCAAACGAGAGAAGCAGGTATTGTGATGCTAGCTGATGCTTGTGAAGCAGCAACCAGAAGTATTGCTGATCCAACCCCAGGGAAAATACAAGCCATGGTTCACCATATTATTACAAAACGATTTCTCGAGGAGCAATTTGCCAATTGCGAATTAACTTTTAAAGACCTTCAATTGATCGAAACCCACTTCACTCGAACCCTAGTATCTTTGCATCATCACAGAATAGAATATCCCGGTCAAAAATCTGCAACCTCTTCTAAAGCGCAGGCTCAGTCCCACACTCAATCGACCGCCAACACGCCGTCACATTCCCATGCACATTCTCATCCTCATTCCGGCCTAAAACAATTTGAGAAAAAATAGCGATGGCGGCAAGAATTAATATCACGGTTTTAAGTCCTCAGGGTTTTTCTCCTCGTTTAAAAACTCAGCTGAAAAAAGCGGCTTTAAAAACATTGGTTTCAATCCCAAAGAGAGTTTTATTAAAAAAGATCAAGCGGGTATCGGAGGGAAATATTACGATTGCTGTCGTTAGTTCTAAAAAAATACAGAATCTTAATTTCAAATACAGAAAAAAGAACAAACCCACCGATGTACTTTCATTTTCCAGAATGGAAACGAGCCCAGATTTTTTTCCTACGGTGAAATCCGACCTAGGAGATGTCCTTATTTGCTGGCAAGTCGCAAAAAAACAAGCGAGAGAGGATAAGGTAACAATTCGAGAGGAATTAAGTAGACTGACTATCCATGGGGTGCTTCATTTATTCGGCTATGATCATGAAATCAGCGAAAAAGAAGAGAAAAAAATGTTTCGTCTGCAGAACAAAATCTTGAAAAAACTTTGATATTTTACTCTCGAATGGCTTCGATGGGGTCAAGCTTGGCTGCCTTTTTAGCTGGGAATAATGTGGCGAGATAAATAAACCCAACAGCAGAGATAAAAATCACTAAAAAAGATATCGGACGAATATCTATGGGTATCGTTCGATCATAATAAATTTCCGGCAGCTGATATTTGGAAAGATATTTCACATAAATGATAAACAAAAGAGTCAAAACCGCTCCGAGAGAGAGACCAACAATTCCCATCCATGTGCCTTGCCAAACAAAAATACTCTGAATTTGGGCTTTCGAAGCCCCAAGAGCTCTCAAAATTCCGATATTTTTTCGCTTGTGAGTTACATGCATCATTAATGTGATCACAATATTCATGACCGCAATCAAAATCGCAAAACTTAGGATCGTACTCATACAATATTGCTCTAATTTTAAGGATTGAAATAGAGCCGCATTGAACACGGACCAACTCTCTGCTTTGAGACCTGAACTTAAAACCGAAGATAAGCTAATCTGGACACTATCGGCATCATCCATTTGCGAAGTCCAAAGATGGTATCCCGAAATTTTTTTATTCCAGCCCAAAAGATCCTGAGCATCTTCTTTGAGCATGTACAGATACTGTTCATCAAATTCGTAATGTCCCGACACATAAAATCCGGAAACTTTGAAGGTTTCAGATTTTGGAACTGAACCCATCAAGCCTACTTTAGTCGTAGGCGAAATCACTTTAACTTTTTCTCCGATATTCAGATTCAGTCGGTGGGCCAACTCTCGGCCTAAAACTACTTCGGGAACCTCTGAGTTTTCCCTTGGAATTTCACCCTCTACAATACCTTTTTGTACTCGATCAAAATCCTTAAGTGTGAGCCCCCAAATCACTCCCCCCAAAGAACGAGTTCGGCTCTGTAGGATCATCTCTCTTTCAATAAACGAAACAGCTCTAGTAACTCTTTGATGAGTCGATAGATTTTTTAAAACCTGGGGATCATCTTCAATAGAATTACCCCCCTCTGCAGGACTCACAATAATATGCGGGTAAGCATTTAATACTTTACTTTTGAGTGAACTCTCAAAGCCATACATAACCGACAACAACCCACACATCGCTGCTATCCCCACCCCTATGGCAAGCCAGGAAAAAAGGGTCAGTAAACTAAAGTGACCCTTTTCAGTTCCTTTCATCATAAAACGCCAAGCAATCGAGCGAATGATTTTCATGTATTGCTAATACTCCCCTTCGTCCATCGGCGGGGGTGGCGGCACAAAGCCCCCATTCGGGTCATCTATTGGCGGAGGCGGAGGAACAAATCCTCCGTTCGGGTCCTCTATCTGCGGTGGAGGTTCGAACCCTCCCCCTCCAAATGCGGGGGGAACGGAATCAAAGGAATCAGTGTCTTGGGGGAATCCTTGAGGTGGCGGAGGTGGTGGTTCTAAAGGGGGCTCTAAATTAGGGGGTTCTGAAAACCCCTGACCAAAATTATTAGGGGGTTGAGCCATGTATTCCTGCGGAACCGTCAGGGGAGGGCTATCACCATAAGAGTTTTTCGAGGAACCCATTTCTCCGGAATTGTTAGGATTTGATGGGTTGAATGGCTCGTCTTGTTTCAAGGAATTATCGGGAGGAACATTGGGATTTGACTCAATAGCCCCTCCACTAGACAAATCGTCCGACTGAGTGGGTTTACCTACCGAGCTGGCTTCAGGCTGAGTTTTTTGAATAGTTCCCGAATAACGCCAGTAAAAATAAGCCCCAATAATTGTGAGAATGCAGAAAAAAAGCCATTTCATAAATTTTAACCTCTTACATTCTCAATGAAATGGCTAAGAAAGACAAGAAGTGGTATAGAAACTTTTATGGCAGAGTCTAATAAAAAGCCTAAGTCTGTTGAGGAAATTCCAAATATCCACTGGGCAGACCATGTAGCTGAAGATCTTATTGAAAAGCATCCTCAAAAAGAGAAATTTGTCTGCGCTTCGGGTATTTCACCCAGTGGCGTCGTGCATATTGGAAATTTTCGAGAAGCGATCACTGTAGATTTCGTTGTTAGGGCTTTGTTAGATCGTGGAAAAAACGTAAGATTTCTTTACAGTTGGGATGATTACGATGCTTTCAGAAAAGTCCCAGCTAACCTACCCAATAAAGAAACTCTTGAGAAACACCTAAGAAAACCGATTTCTGAAGTGCCCGATCCGTTCGGCCAATTTCCCTCTTATGCAGCACACTTTGAAAAAAGATTTGAAGCAGAGATCTCGCAACTAGGAATAAAACCAGACTACATCTATCAAAACGTCCCTTACCGCTCTGGAAAATACATCACAGGAATCAAACAGGCTCTTGCCAAAGAAAAAGAAATTATTGCAATTCTCAACAAAAGCAGAACAGAACCACTACCAGAAAACTGGACCTGCCTCAGCATTTTTTGTAAAACATGTGCAAAAGACACCACTGAGCTCATTCAACGCAATAGCGACACTGTTTTCACTTACCATTGCAAATTCTGTAAAAAAGATGACACCATCGACATGGATAAAGAGGGTGGAGTCAAACTTTTGTGGCGCGTGGACTGGCCTATGAGATGGGCTCACGAAGGGGTAGATTTTGAACCCGGGGGAAAAGACCACTCTTCCCAAGGTGGTTCCTACGACACCGGAGTTGAAATTGTCAGAGAAGTTTGGAAGAGAGACCCCCCGACTTATGTCCAGTATGACTTTGTTATTGCAAAGGGAGCCGGAGCCAAACTTTCCTCCTCCTCGGGAAATTTACTCACGGTAGATGAAACTTTAAGCATCTACGAACCGGCAATCATTCGATGGATTTTTGCAAGCCGAAAACCAAATCTCGATTTTGCCATAGCCTTCGACCTTGATGTCATCAAAGCTTATGATGACTTTGATCGTTGCGAAAGATTTGCATTCGGTACCGAAGAAGGTGAGGAAAAAAAGATTCGGTATGAACGAAGAATCTATGAATTCTCGTGTGTAGACAGGGTGTTTCCGAGAGACTATCAGTCGATGCCAGCTCAATTTACATTTCGGCATTTGTGCAACATTCTGCAAATTCACCAAGGAGACATAGATAAAGCTCGCGAGTTTTATCTTAATCAAATTAAAAATACAGAGGATGAAGCTCGCTTTTATTCAAGAGCCAAGAGGGCTTGGAAGTGGATTTCTGAATTTGCTCCAGAAGAGTTCAAATTCAAACTACAAACTGTCCCTTCTCACAAACCTACTCTGCCTCACCCTTTGAAAGAATTGATTCAAGTTTTAAAAGAGGATGGTACGGAACATCTTTCCGAAGACGAACTTGCGAGCCGAACTTTTGAAATCATGAAACGAAATCAAGTGGAGCCCAAACTCTTTTTCCAAGACGTTTATCGTATCTTGGTGAATAAACCCAACGGTCCTAAGCTTGCCAGTTTTCTTTTAGCGATTGGTCCTAAGCGCTCGGCAGAGATTTTAGAAAAAGCTCTTCATCTGACTTGATTTACCAGTACCGAGTCGTCACGACGCAATCTCCAAGAACTTGGGTCATACAGCTGATCCTATCGGCTGTTGAGTTTTTGTCTCTCTGCAACAAACTTATTTCGGTTGGCTCCTGGTTTGAGAGGTTTTCTGCACCGCTTAATACCTGCATATTACATTTACCGCAGATATTATCTGCGCCACAAGAAGACGCAACGGGTAAACCAGCCATTTTTGCTGCATCGAAGAGAAGGGTTCCCGAGGGCACTTGAATTGTTTTTTGGGATGGAAAAAAGGTTACAATGGGCATCTGCAGCAAAGCTCCCTTTGAGATATAATGAAGTGTACAGATTCTCTCATATCCCCTAGTTTCAACCCAATTACATTCTTAAGGAAAAATCATGGTGGAAAACTCTTTGAGTGCTATTGCACCCTCACCCGAAATTTGTGCACAACTGACCGAAGACTCTAAAACCTTGGCCTTGATCTTAGATGAAATGGGAAAGGTAATCGTTGGACAAGAGGCTATGAATCGCGCTCTGCTATCTGGGGTTATTACAGGCGGTCACATTCTCCTTGAGGGTTTACCTGGTTTAGCAAAAACTCTGGCTGTCAGGACTTTAGCCAGAGTACTCGATGCCAAATTTCAAAGGATTCAGTTCACTCCTGATTTGCTTCCATCCGATCTGATAGGAACCATGGTTTATCACGAAGCGACTAGTGATTTCACTCCTAAGAAAGGGCCTATCTTCGCAAACCTAGTGTTAGCTGACGAGATCAATCGTGCTCCAGCCAAAGTTCAGAGCGCTCTGCTCGAAGCCATGGCTGAAAAACAAGTAACTTTGGGTGACCAATCTTACAAATTAGCTGAACCCTTCCTCGTACTTGCTACTCAAAATCCTATTGAACAAGAAGGAACTTATCATCTTCCTGAAGCACAATTAGACAGATTTATGTTCAAACTCAAAATCGGATATCCCAACAGAAATGAGGAGCGAATTATCTTAGAGCGTATGGCCAATCAAAGTTCGCCAGAAACCTTTAAAGTCTTCTCTACTCAAGGAATTTTAGAAATTCGCGACCGAGTTGAAAAAATTTATGTTGATGACCGGATCAAAAATTATGTACTTCGCCTAGTACTCTCCACGAGAAAGCAAGAGTTTATTTCGGGCGAAGAGGCAGACGCAAAATCGCTTGAGAAACTTCGTTCACTCATTCACATCGGTGCCTCACCGAGAGCAACACTTTTCTTAATTCGAGCAGCTCGAGTGAATGCCCTTTTTGAACAACGAAGTTTTGTGACTCCTGACGATGTCAAAGCGATTGCGTTAGATATTTTAAGACACCGAATTATTCTCAATTTTGATGCAGAAGCCAGAGGTTTCTCGACAGACGATGTGATCTACCAACTACTGGAAACTGTTAACGTCCCCTAATATGATTAATTTTAGCGAAGCGCTTTTAAGAGCTGCAGACCAACTTGAGCTCAAAAGCTTAAGACGACTGTCAGCTCTACTTTCCGGCCACTACACTAGCCCCTTTCAGGGGAGTGGTATGCAATTTAAAGATTTTCGTCCTTACCAATTCGGTGACGATATCAGGCATATGAGCTGGCAAGTGACAGCGAGAACTGGAACTCCCACCTTGAAAACTTACGAGGAGGACCGTGAGCAGAATATTGTGGTTTTGGTGGATGTCTCCGGCTCTTCATTGTTTGGCATTTCCAACAAACTTAGAATTGCCATGTATGAGGAACTCGTAGCTCTTTTGGGATTAGCGGCATCTAAAAACAATGACAACTTTGGAACCCTCCTTTTTAGTAATGAGCCCTTGCAATATTTTCCACCGAAAAAATCAAGATCCCATGTTTTTCAGGCCATCTCAAAAATTCAATCCCAAGACCTTCAAGGAAAAAAAAGTGATATTAAACCAGCCATAAAATATCTCGCTCGTTTTTTAAAAACTCCATCCCTCATATTTATCGTCTCAGACTTTTTATTACCTCCTTTCCAAGACGAGCTTAAATCGCTTTCAACCAAACATGAGTGTGTTTTGGTTCATTGCTATGACGATGCCGAACGCGGCTCGTTCTTAAAAGGCGTCTATGAGGGTTGCGATCCCGAAACAGGTGATTTTTTTCTAGTTGACGGCAATTCTCAGCAATTACGCTATGATCTACTAAACCGTTTTACACAACTTTCAATGGCTCTTGAGCAAACTGCTCGAGATACAGGATCGCATTATCTTCCCCTGAGTATACAAGATGATTATCTACAAAGAGTGGTTCTTCACTTTAAGTCTCTTGGGGCTTCTAAGCAGCTCGCTGTTAGGTAAAGAACCTTTTACCTACTCGATCTCGCCTCAACAAATTCAACCCGGCAACCATGCCGTTCTCCGCGTTAGTGTGCCTTTAGAAAAGGAAGAAACTGAGGCTTCAGTACAAGTCAACGACCGATTGCTTTTTGAGCAATCATCTCTTCATGTGCTTGAAAAAAGCTCACAGAGAAACTCCTGCTGTTTGGAGCTTAAATATGAAATCACTGGCTACAACACCGAAAAAATAAAGTTACCCCCAATTGAAATTAAAACTGAGAGCAACTCCTTTTCAACCGAAGCCAGCTTTCTTGAAGTTCTAACTCTCCGAGAACCACAAGATAATGAATTACGAGAGTCTTTTTCAACCCTCACTGTTCCGTTTCCATGGCTGAAATGGGCTCGCTATTTTCTAAGTCTTTTGGTTGTAGGTGCTGTGGCTTACTCTCTCATCAGATGGTTCAAAAGGATTTCCCCAAGAAAACGTTTACAACACAGGCCAGCTCCCCCTCCCCCGAAGGAAGATCCTTTGAAATGGCTAAGAAGACAAATTGAAGAACTTAAAAGAAAACTTCGCGACGATCCAACAAACCCTCAACTTGTCGATGATTGGAGTCACATGATCAAGGGTTTCTGCGAAAAGTCTGAACTCGGGCCTGCAAGATGTTGGACGACAAGCGAAATGCAAAAAGCTATCAAGACTGATTCCGAGATTCACAAGTTAATCCCCTGTCTTCAGGAATCAGACTGGTTCAAATTTCAACCTGTAAAAAACCAGAAGATAGCCATATCGGATCTTATTACAAAATTCATTTCAGAAACAGAAAGTCACCTATTCTTATGTGGCAATTGATGGAGCCCAATTACCTTTGGTTATTTTTGATGCCATCCATGGCAGTAATTTTCTTTCTTTTTAAAAAACGAAATCCAAGCAATCAAAAACAGCTCTCGTTCACTTTCAGCCACGACCTGTTCAAAAAGCACCACCGTCGAACCCGGTTTATTTTTAGAATTATGCTTCTATCGAATCTGGTTGTATTCGCTCTGCTAGCGTTTTGTGTGGCAAGACCCATGGTTATTAAGTCTTGGGTACAAAAATGGACCCAAGGTGTCGATATTGTATTCGTGCTTGATGTATCTGAAAGCATGGATGCTACAGACCTCATCCCGTCAAGAATACAAGCCGCGAAGTCGGTAATAAAAGACTTCGTCTCTCATCGGCCCGATGACAGAATCGGCCTTGTAATTTTCGGAGGGGAGTCTATTTTAAAAAGCCCACTAACACGGGATTTCGATTTTCTACTGGCCCAAGTGGAAGATGTAAAACTCCGCGAGCTGAAACAAGGAACTGCCATTGGTAACGGAATGGCTAACGGTATCGCAAGATTAAGAAACTCAGAATCAAAAACCAGAATATTGATACTTTTAACAGATGGAGATAGCAATGTCGGTGCGATAAACCCAATCACCGCAGCTCATCTAGCTCGTCAAGAGGGTATTAAAGTTTACAGTATCGGTATTGGGCAAAATGATCGAGTACTCGTGCCGATTTATGCGTATGATTCAAGTGGCACAAAGACTCAACTTGTGGCACAGATCCCCTCATATTTAAATCCAGAGTTACTTAAACAAATAGCCTCAATTACGGGCGGAAGATCGTACATGGCTCGCGATACAGGCGCACTCAATCGAATCTTGCAAGATATTGATCAACTAGAAAAAACAAAAATCAAGTTACTTCCTATGTCAAAGAAGGAAGAAACGTTCTTATTTCCTGCAATATTAGCTTGTTTGCTACTGATCACTTTATTGTTCTTACAAGAAACCCGATTTCAGCAACGGCGACTCAATGGAATATAGATTTGAAAATATTTGGGCCTTTTGGGGTTTACTTTTTATCGCCCTCTACATGGGAAGGTGCCTTTGGAAACACAAGAACCTTCGAGATAGCTTCTTGTGGAGAAGAACATTACTCAACTCATTTGCTCTTCTTTTCTGTATTTTGGGCCTTTCGCGGCCTCAGGGTGGAGAGTCCGTAACAACGCAAGTATCCGAGCACTCTAACCTCTACATCGCAATCGATATTTCCCAGAGCATGTTAGCAAAAGACGCGATGCCCTCAAGAATGCAGTTTGCTGTTGATTTCACTTCACGACTCATTGATCAACTGAGCCAAGTTAAAGTGGCGCTCTACCCCTTCGCCCTCGATGGATACCTGCTCATGCCGTTATCCTCTGATCTTCAGGCCGCAAAAGATCTTCTTAACTCAATATCACCTTCCATTGCGACAGGCCAAGGTACAGATCTAGGATCGATGCTTAATGATCTACTAAAGCAAATTAAGAAAACAGAGCAAATAGCAAAAGCTCGCGGCGGCGATTGGGTTACCCCCCAGGTTCTTCTCATCTCAGATGGAGAAAGCCATGTTTCTGTGCCCGACGATGCACCCTTGATGTACAGAGCAGCTTCAATTCCTGTTTTCACTGTAAGTGTTGGAGATAAAATACCCGTTCCCATACCTATTGAAGACCGATTTGGTGGCACATCGTTCTTAAGGGACAATACTGGCAAAACTGCTGTGACTGCTGCCAGCTTTGAAACCCTCCAGCGAATTGCCAATCTTTCAGGAGGTGCTTCTTTTAGAGATGAGTTTAGTGAAATACCAAAACTATCCAAGAGACTTCAGCAATCTCTAACAATTGGAAAACTCTCAACTCAATTTAAACTAACCCGTGAATTTTATCCTTTTTGTTTTCTCTTCAGTTTTGTTCTCCTGTTTTGGGAGCTACTATGCACTCGCTGGGAATTCGCTGTGAGAATTTTCTGGATTTCCATTATCCTTTCAAGCCAACTTCACGGAGCTGAACCTATCGACAATGAAACTCAAGCTGTTGAGTTCTATAATCTTGGAGTGGCAGCTTACGAAAAAAGCGAGCTAAAATCAGCGGCAACTTGGTTAGAAAAAAGCACGCTGAGTAGTCTTGACCCTACCGTACGAAAAAAGGCCCTTTTTAACTTGGGAAACACTTATTTGAAATTGGGAGAATTGGAACAAGCGGTTCAGGCATATCAACAATCTCACGACACTCAAATACCAGACCAAAAACTCGCAAAAGAAACGAACCAGAAAATCTCTGACAACCTTATTTTGCTCCAAAGAATTAAAGATCAAATGGAGAAAAAAAAGGGCCCCTCCATGCCCAAAGAGTCTGGAGAAGGAAAGGGCGAGCAAGAGGGGCAAGGGCAAGATCCGAAAGGTCCTCAACAATTTAAAGATGAGGGACTTAGCGAGCAGACCAAAAAAAAAGTGCTAGACCACATTTCCGAAGAAGAACGACAGATTTTGAAACGGTTAGCTGAAGACAAAGCTAAAAAAAATCAATCTCAAAACTTAAAACCTTGGTAAATATGCACTTTATTTACGCGATATTTTTTTTAATTTTCAATCTTTTGAGCTCTGAACTCAGTTTTGCTCTTGAGCTCAATATGGATTGCGGCACCCAACTTTTGTTCGTTGGGGAAAAAGCACTCTGCCAATTCACTTTAACAGGAGACGATGATTTAGTGGAAGTCGAGGTTGCCAAATTTCCAGAATTTAGGGGTTTTTGGAGTGAAAACCTTTCTCTCCGTCAGGGAGCTATGGCTCTAGTTCCAGTTCCCACTCGCTTCGGAGTCGTAAAACAAGCTGTTGTCGGAAGTTACCTAGTTCATCGCATGATCGATAAAAGCACCAGCGAAATTCTTCCCATGAAAATTTCCGTAAAAAAACGAGGGGGGTTTCAAAGATTGACTCCTACTGAAAGCACCCCTGAATTTTTGATGTCCAAAGGACCCCAGTTGAAAATGCTGAGCCTCCCCCCTATTCCAGACACCTTCCGCAACTTGCAATTTAAAGGTGCAGTCGGCGAGTTTACAAATCTACAATCCCAAATTGAAGCTGAGTATCGACTCAATGAGCCTTTGGAAATTCGAATTATGATTCAGGGCAAAGGAAACTTTGCAGAGATTAACGAACTACCTATTCAGCTTCCCCAGGATGCAGAGGTTGTTTCCCAAAGGTCCTCAACACAGGCCTCGTCAGCTTCTGGCCCTGTCGAAAAACAATTTTACTTTTCAATTCTGTTGAAATCTCGTCCACCTGAGAACTTCCCACTTGGGGAATTCCTGTTTTTTGATCCCACAAAAAAAGCTTATCTCACCTTCCGTCTTCCTGAACTTAAATTTTTACCAGCTCATGATCGCAATCGCGGAGAGTTGAATACATTTTCTGTGCCCAAACCCGAACCCCAATGGAGCGCCTCAACCCCTTGGGAAAAATCTAAGCTTCTCTGGTGGGGACAGGCTTTTGTCTTGTTGGGCTGCTTCCTTTTTCGTTGGTTTCGATTTAAGCAAGAACAGATATTACAGATTCGAGAGTCTGCTCAATTTCGACGCCAAGAAACTTGGAATAGTGCTTTAAAGGCTCATCAAGAAGGGGACTCTGTGAAGTTTATTCAGCTAGCGACCGTTATGTTCACTGAGCTCTTAAAGGAGAAAAAAGACTCGCTCAATATGAGACCGCAATCCTACCCTACAAAAAAGCAACTTCTAGTGGCCGCTAAAAACTCGTTATCAGAACAACAGCAAAGCCTCATAGAAGGTCTTTTTTCTCGGTACGATGAAATCTATAGTCCCACCAAACCCAACTTAACTTCCAACTCCTTTGTTCAAGGGCTCAAAGAAACACTCTTAAAAACGCAATAAATTCATAATCTTAATATAATCCCATCCAAAGATTGAGTAATTCTAGGATTACGGTTGACTTCCCGAATCATTTCCATAACATATCAGGTTTTAAAAGACTCGTAGGAGGCTCAAACGTGGCACGCATTACTGTAGAAGATTGTTTAGAGAAAATTGCAAATCGTTTCGAATTAATTCATATCGCCGCCAAAAGAGTGAAACAGATGACTAAAGGTTCTAGACCGCTCGTAGCTGGGTCACGAAACAAACCCGCTGTCATTGCTCTTCGCGAAATCGCTGCTGGCTATGTCAGCAAAGGTTCAGATTCCGAATCTGACATGATTGAATAGAACTTAATTTTAAAATCTAAATTAACCCGAACGTTTTGGGGGAGTGGGGTATGAAGAAAAATTTCACTTCAACATGGGCAATGTTAGGGATCCTCATCGGCTTGGTTGGTTGGTATGTCCTGTATGAAAGTAGATATAAGCCAGAATTAAAAGAAAAAGAGGACAACACCAAAAAACTGGTAACTTTAGTTGCTGATGAGGTTACCGAGTTTAAGCTGAGCCGTGGCAAAACACCCAGCATCGAAATTAAAAAAACAGGCCCCGATTGGTACATTGTGGCCCCGATTCAATCCAAAGCGGACAGTGTTGTAGTTTCTTCTCTTTTGACATCGGTATGCTCCGCTAAGCAAGAACGCGTAGTAGATGAAAAACCCTCTGATCTCTCCGTATTTGGGCTCAAAGATCCACAAGTCACAATCTCCCTAAAAAAAGATTCAACTTCACCCAGTCAGGAAATTGCCATAGGGAATGATACTCCCGTTGCCTACAGTCTTTACGCTAAAACGAATCAATCAGATGAAGTATTTAAAACCAGTCGTACGTTAAAAAGTGCTATCGACAAAGATCTTTTTGCGCTTCGAGACAAGAGTGTTGTCGCTGTGAGCCGCAACGAAATACTAGAAGTTGAAATTCAAAATGGAAAAGAGAATCTCGTTTTGACCCGAACGGGGAATAATTTAAAAGAAAATTGGACTCTCAGTAGAGAAAACCTCCCTGCAGACTCAGGCGAATGGAATAAAACTCTCAACACGCTGATTGAACTCAAAGCGAGTAAGATAGCAGCTGAGACAACTGACAACCTTGCTGAATTTAATTTAAACAAACCCTTTGCAAAGATCACTTTTGTAAAAGCAGACAAAAAACGCATTCATCTCACTCTGGGAAAAACGAAACAGGGTTTATTTGCCAGAACAGACAACAGAGACACTATTTCGGAGGTTGATAAAACCGTTGAAGAAAAAATCAATTTGCCCTCAAGTCATTATCATAGCAAACAGATCGCTAGTTTTGATCGGTTTGAGATAAAAAAAATCAGATGGGTTCGTGGAAGTAGTTCGGTAGAAATTTCGAAATTAGACGGTTCTGACTGGAAGTTTTCGGATGGCGATCAAACAAAAATTGACTCTGCTCGAGTTGATTCGTTTCTTACAAACTTGCAGGATATTCAGCTAAAAAAATATCTGACAAAAAAAACAAGTATTCCATCTGACCCCTCAAGTGTCACAATTCTACTGTTTGAAAACACTGCACAAGACGCAAAAGAGGCACTAAGCTTGTCGCTCATAAAATCTGCCCCAAATCTTGCTCTTGGGAGAAACTCGAGTGTTCCTTATCCTTTTGAACTAGCCATTGAAGACTATAATAAATTAAATGTTTTTAAACAGACACTTATTAAGACAGAGCAAAAACCAGGTGAAGCTGATAAGCTTCCGAAAAAATCGTAAGTACAAGAACGGAGAAAAACGTGACGACATCAGTAAAAGGAAAATGGGCGCTAGTACTGGGAGCCTCAAGCGGATTTGGCGAGGCAATCTCTCTAAAACTTGCCGAAACTGGAATGAATATTGTTGGTGTTCACTTAGACCGCAAAAGTACTCTGCCGCACGTTGAGGAGATTACCCAAAAAATAAGGCAACTCGGAGTTAAAGCTCTTTTTTTCAACGCCAATGCCGCAGACAAGGAAAAACGTAAAGAAATCCTAAGTGAACTTAGTAAAAATATTACCGGCGGAGTTCACTGTTTAGTTCATTCTCTTGCTTTTGGAACTCTTAAACCCTTTACAGCCAAAGAAGAGAAAGATCAGATTTCACAAGAGCAAATGGAAATGACTCTCGATGTAATGGCTCACAGTTTGGTGTACTGGACTCAAGATCTCTTGACCCACAAACTCTTAGCTGAGGGCTCAAGAATTTTTGCAATGACTTCGAGTGGTGGAACTCGAGTGTGGCCTACATACGGCGCTGTCTCAGCAGCTAAAGCAGCTTTAGAGTCCCACTGTCGCCAACTAGCTCTAGAACTCGGCAAACAAAACATCGCAGTCAATGCAGTTCGTGCAGGAGTCACTGATACTCCGGCTCTTAGAAAAATTCCTGGAAACGAGCAAATGATTGAGAGTGCTCTTCAAAGAAATCCGGGAGGTCGGTTAACCACGCCTCATGACATTGCAGAAATTATCTCTCTACTTGTTCTTCCTGAAGCCAGATGGATGACTGGCAATGTGCTGGGAGTGGATGGGGGAGAAGACATCATCGGTTAACTTCCTCACACCAAGCTGAGTATTTAACCAGTCTCTTACCAATTGGTACGGTTGCTTTTTAAACAAAAACTCCATATGCGATATTCGCTCTAACTGGGTTTGCTTAACTTTATCATTTAGATAAATTTGAGGCGGTAACTGAGCTGTTTTAGGCGGGCATAGCACATCGTCGGTAGAGTAAAGCGAAAGTAAATCCATGGAGCTCGGGAACTGAGCTCGATTCAAGTTCTTTACAAACGAAGAGACGGGGAGAACATCGTACAAACATTTAGCTTTGATCACTAAATGAGTTAAAAACCCCAACGAAGCTACCCAGACCCCTCGATGGGGCGTTGCCAAAGTTACCAATCCATTGACGTGATGGTATCCTTTCAGGCTTTGGATATAATATCGTGCAACTAGTCCTCCTGCCGAATGAGCTACAACAAATATTTTTTGCTCTGACCCAACACATTCTCTGAGCTCATCGACTAAACGAGCCAACTTCTCGGACACCCAGACAAAACCTGAAATCGAATCAAAAAATTCCTGGAAACTCAAAGTTTGCAACACGACATTGAAACCATCTTTTTTCAGTCTTTTTCTTATGATTCGGAGCGAAGAAGGCAAAGCCCCAAAGCCTGAAACTAATATGACAGTGGGTTTTTGAGGATCCACTTCTTTAATTTCAGTCCACTTTTTGGGTATTCCTACAGGAATAAAATAAATGAGATCTTTTAAAAGTTTCCAAGACACCTATTTATTTCGGCAAAAATTTTAGGATTCTTCAGGTTGATTGAAAAGAAACTACAACTCGCTGGGCTGAATGACTTCAGGAGCCTCATCGGGTTTCGATTCAGGCTCTGGCATCAACGGTTGACTGTCGGTTGGAATCGGCTCCGAAGAAGGTCCTGGTGGTTCGGTTGTCACAGTTGGTTGAGTCACTGGAGAAGGTTTCTTAGGTTGAACCATATTTTTTTTCGTGGGTTTCACACCTATACTTTTGGCTTTTGCCTTTGATTTCCGTGATTTCTTTTTTGGGGGCTTGGATCTATTTTTGGATGGCTCAATTTGGGGCTCAGATTCCATAGAGGACTGAGTCACATCGGCCGGGACAGTCGTTGAATCGGATTGCTCGAAAGTTTCTTTTTTGGGAATATTTTTATCGATAAAGTTTAAAATGGTTCCCAAATTTTTTGTTCCGCCAATAGTGAGAGATTGGTGCTTGGAATCATAAGACATTTCTAGACCAGTGTAGATAATCTTAATCTTTCGATCATAAGTCAGCGCAGAATCAAAAACATTGCCTAATAAAAGGAGGGTATCATCGTTTTCAAATTGAAGTCCTAGAGCCTCATAACCTAAATTTTTTAACTTTTCTGAAACATTAGTAACCAGGGGATTTTTGGGAGTATCAGTCAAATTTCCCGATTTGGCTCCCTCATTGACCTCCTCAAGCACACCTGGAATCTGTGGTTGTTTTTGGGTAGGAATTTCGGGGGATGAGCAGCCACTGGCCCATATGAGCCCAAGAACTACCAACATATACTTTTTAGAGTGGAATAGTTTCATTTAACTCGCCTAGTCGATGGATGTGCAAATTTTCTTAAGATTTTACCACAAATGCCCGAATAGTATCTTGGACACCTACAATTAACGGGTGAAAAGTCTATGCGAAATTTAAAATGGATTCCTTTTGTTTGTTTAACATTAAACACTCTATTTGCTTCGGGCGATCCTCAAGCCGAGTTTCAAATTAAAAAGTTCCGATTCAATCGCCACTTGAAGCTCGGATTCGAGCGACTCGTGCTCGAATTTTCATCGAAAGGTGGGAGCAAAGAATCCCCCACTATTCGCTTAGTTCCCGACAATCTGGGAAAAGAGACCACTATTCATGTTAGTAAAGCTTCGTTGGTGGGCGCTATTCCTGAGTCCTCAATTAATGAGGCCTATACGAAGAAAAGCCAATACTTTGGCCCCATTTCTATCAACACAGATACGACTGCAGGTTTTGAAGTAAGAACTTTTACGAAACAATCTCGTTCGATTGTCGATGCTTTCTGGCTTCAAAATCCACCCAGACTTATAGTGGACGTTTTTCCTAAAGATTCAGACCGAGCCATGGGTCCCAATGTCGTACAAAAACGATCGACCGCTTCTGTAGCAGTTGAGCCTTCCCATCCTGCGGAACAACACGGCCATCCATCTTCTGTTCCAGCTAAATCTGGAAAAGATTGGACTGAAATGGAAAAACCAGGAGATGATGCCATCCTCTGTTTCCCCGCTAACGCTCAAGTCAGAGCCAACATAGGTTTTGAAAAGGGAGTGGGAAGAGCCGGTACTAATGTTGCCGAAGGCATTGATAACACTTTCGGAGCAGCTGCTGCAGGTACACCTGATACTATCGTTTGTTATCCCAAGGGAGCTCAAGTCACTCCTCTTTTGAAATTTCAACCTGAAGCTAATGGTTATTACGGAAGAGCTGACGGCAGACAACCATCTTCAGTTGCCCCAGCTTATCCGAACTACTCGTATCCTCCTATGGCACCCCAGATGGGATACCCTGGAAATAACTACTACATGCCAGCCCCAAGAATGGCACCTCAGAGCAGCGTTATGGGTCGAGATCAAGTATTCAATAACGAAGCTGATGTTGCACTGTCTCTCCCCGATGATGAAAATCTGTCTGAGAGAGGTTTGAGCAGCACTGGGTTGTCTTCCGGAGATAATTTCAATCAAAAAGCTCCCCCCTTAAGTCTCGGAAAAAGACTCCCCTCACCTTTCAAATCAAAGCAGTAAACCTTAACTTTATTTAACTCATGACAAGTATGGCCGAGAAAGCGATACTTGTAATGTGCGACACCGCAAAAACCAAAGACGATCTTCAAGAAAACCTGAGAAAAAACAACATCGCTCTCGAGGCGGTAAACATTTTTTCAAACATTCGAAACGAACTCTGACGGGCAGAATTCAGAAGAAACCTCAGGGTTTTGCTTTTGTGATTTCTTCAGATCCCAAACAACGAGACGCTTTTGTAAGTCGACACCAAGCTCGACTTTTAATGGATGGTGATATCGTTGAGTATAAAACACATCACGATGGTAAAGGGATAGCAGCCGAAGTCACCCAAGTTTTAGAGCGAAGCCAAAAAGAGGTTTTGGGAGTTTTCAAAAAGTCAGGAAGACATCCTTACGTCGAAACAAGTGCAGGAGACCTCTTTCTCGCTGCTGGAGAGACTTACAAGATTGAGTCTAACCAATGGGTTCTCGCAAAAATTGTTGAATATCCCACGCAAAGAAATCCAGCCGTAGTCACGATTACCGAGGTGTTAGGAAAAGACCTCTCTCCCAAAATGGATAATAAAATAGCATTGGCCAAGTATGGAATTCCAGATCATTTCTCTATCAAGGTTTTAAGAGATGCAGAACGCTCAGTTGATTGGGGATTGAATGAGCTAAAATCCCCATCGCCCAACCGAAAAGACCTTCGAACTCTGCCCTTCGTAACAGTGGATGGAGAAGATGCGAAAGATTTTGATGATGCTATTTTGGTGCAACCCGGAGAAAAAGGCGGATACATTCTTTATGTTGCGATTGCGGATGTAAGTTTTTTTGTACGTCCCAAGACCGACCTTGACCACTCAGCTTTTGAGCGCTCAACAAGCGTTTATTTGCCAGGCACTTGCATCCCCATGTTGCCTGAAATTCTATCAAATGATCTCTGTAGCCTTAGGCCTCAAACCGATAAACTCACTTTGAACGCAGAAATTCACTATGATCGGAAAGGTAAAGTCACTAGCGCTTTATTTTATGAAGGTATTATCAGAACTGCTCGTCGTATCACTTACAACCAACTTCACGCTTTCTTTGAAAAAGAACCGAAACAGGTCGAGGAATTTAATGAACTCTCAGAGCCACTCAGCCTAGCTTTGGAGCTTTACCACCTACTTACACAAAATCGAAAAGATCGAGGCGTACTGGATTTTGATCTCCCCGAGTGCCAAATGGAACTGGATGAAAAAGGAGTTCCAGCGAAGATCTCTCGCCGTCCTCGACACGAATCTCATAAGCTCATTGAAGAATTCATGATCGCTGCAAATTCCGAAGTGGCTAAAGCGTTACGAGTCGGCAAAGCAAGCTCTCTTTACCGGGTTCATGAAACACCGGATTTAGAGCGAGTGGACGAACTCAATGCCCTGATCAAACGATTGGGGTTCGCTCAAATGCTCAAAGAGGTCACCCCCATAGCCTTCTCCAAAATTTTAACCGAGACTTATGGGAAAAAAGGGGCTCACACGCTGCATCAGGCCATTTTAAGAAGTCAAAGACAGGCCCGCTACGAACCCACTCCTAAAGGCCATTTCGGACTCGCTCTCATGGATTACACTCACTTCACTTCCCCAATCCGTCGATATCCCGACTTAATTGTGCATCGCGCCCTAAAAGAGTTTATCCTAAAACACTATCATTCCGATAAGTTTACTGAGGGTGTCGATTTTGTGAAATTAGGCGAAAAGACCAGTGAACGCGAGAGACGAGCCATGGAAGCTGAACGCTTTGTAACTCGAAGAAAACAGTGCTGGTTCATGCAACCTAGATTAGGGGAATCTTTTTCGGGCACAATCTCAGGGCTTATTGAGAGAGGGATTTTTGTGGAAATTCCTGAGTTTAGTTTGGAAGGGTTTCTCCCAGTTGACGCTTTAGGTGGATTTTATCAGTTTGACGAAGACCATATGTGTTTTCGAAAAAGACCTGGCCACTCCACTTTAACTGTCGGCGACCCTATGGAAGTGAAACTTATTTCGGTGGATGTTGAAGAAGGGCAAATTACTTTTTCGTTAGCTGATAAAAAATGAAAGTTATATCAACAGCAACAAATGTGGCGCAGGCCTTCAAAAATGCGGGCCGTGTGACCGAGATTCTTCGAGTGCTCGTAAAGCACGGATTCATTGATCTACTTCATCGCATGAACCTCTCAAGATTCCTCGGTGAAAAAGAGGTGGTTGATCCCTCATTTGCTGCCCTTCCTGTTCCTGAGCGATTACGACGTAGTTTTGAAGAGTTAGGCCCCACTTTTGTCAAACTAGGGCAATTACTAGCAACTCGTTCGGATCTTATTCCAGAGGCCTATGTCGACGAATTCTCAAAACTTCAAGACGATGTCGCATTTGTTCCCTACACCGAAATTCAAAAACAGGTGGAATCGGAGTTGGGTTCGCCTATCAATACAGTATTTGATTTCTTTGATACTAATCCCAAGGCTGCTGCGAGTATTGCGCAGGTTCATTTTGCAACTTTAAAAACAGGTGAAAAAGTAGCCGTCAAAGTACAACGCCCCGGAATCGACAAGATCATTCAAAATGACATTTCGATTCTTAGGGGATTGGCAGTTCTTCTTGAGAAATACATTCCGGAAGTTGAACCTTTTAACCCCGTAGGTTTGGTCGAAGAATTTTTTCATTCGATTGTTTTTGAATTAGATTTTCGCGTTGAATCCAACAACATTAGAAAAATAAGTCAAAATCTAAAAGAACTTGAGAAAATAAGAATTCCAAAAGTTTATGAATCTTGCAGTAGCTCAAAAGTACTGGTTCTCGAACAATTCGAAGGTATTCGATTCTCTGACCGAGAAGCTATTTTAAAAGCTGGAATAGAGCCGAAATCTATTGTTGAAATAGGTGCTGATGCTTTTTTTCACATGGTGATGCATGATGGACTATTTCATGGAGATCTCCACCCGGGAAACCTCTTTGTCCTACCCGATGGCAAAATAGGTATTATCGATTTCGGAATTGTGGGGCGTTTAGGAAAAAGGGTCAAAGACGGAATAATCACAATGTTCATCGCCATTATCGATGAAGATTATGAAAGCCTTGCCTCGGAATACCTCGTTTTATGCTCGCCTACTGGCGAAACCGATATCAATGTTTTACAAAAAGATCTGATGGACACTTTATCTCCGTATGTTGGAATGTCCTTGGGAGATGTGAATGCAGGAAAACTTCTTCTTCGCTCTACTCGCATAGCAGCTCAACATCACTTGAAAGTTCCACGAGAACTCATGCTTTTATTCAGAGCCATCATGACTATTGATGGTCTCGGAAAAAGGCTTGATCCTAACTTCGATGTTTTACAACTCGGTAATCGGTTAGCAAAGCAGGTTTTATCCTCTCGGTACAGCAAAGAACGCCTGACCCACGATCTCATTATTTTAGGCAGAGATCTTCAAGACACTTTAGAAACATTCCCGAGACTCCTAAAACGATTTTTACGTGTGTGGTCTCACAATCATTTTGCTTTTGAGTTTAAAAGCAAAGAGTTATTAGAGCTCACTCATGCCGTTGAATCTTTCAATTACTTTTTCTACACGGCGTTAGCTAGTTTCGCCACAATTGCGACTGGTATTGCTCTACTCTTTTTGGGTAAAGGCCCCGATATATCCGGTTTCCCAATCTATGGGGTGGTTTTTGTAGGGATTGGATTTTGGTTGCTTGGCCGTGGATTATGGTTCATCAAAAAACCCTAAAGCTTGCTCTGATTTTAATTCTTGGAATTGTATCGTCCCCCCTTTTTTCAGATGCCGATCCCTCGTCAACTGAGATTTATCGAAAGCTAGAATCCGTCCTTAAAAATCAACCCTCTGATTATTTTGAGAGACATGTGCGAAGGATGGGAAACAACACCATTTCACTAGAATCTTTCGTAGCTGTCGAAGCTGAATGGAACCTCTTAAAAAGAATAGCAAAACAGATACCTGATTACCCAACGTGGGCTCTTCCCAATATCAACGACCGTGGGGGAGGAGAAAAATTCTATATTCAAATTGCAAGTATGAAGGCCAATGCGGCAAATCCCTCGAGGCTCGAACTCGATGTTGTTTTATCCCTTCCCGCGCTAAAAATTCCTATACAAAGAGTTTTCCAAATCGACTTTTCGGAATCTAAAGACAAAAACGGATTTATTTTAAAATTATCAACTGTTCAGGTTGGAGACAGCCCAGTCAAGGACATGTCCGGCTTTATTATGTTTTTTAAAAGCCCCAAAAATCCCAATCTTGTGTGGGCTTATCTCGACGTTTCAGTTGTCCTTACGCACTGGATCGTTTATGAATCCCTACCCGTAAAGTTACTTAACAGTGAGACCGGTGACAGGATAAGAATCTTGATGGAAAGTTACCAAAGATTTGAGAGCTCTCAGCGCAATTAAATCGAATCAAAGCCCCAAAAAAATATGGGCAAGGTCGGATGAGTGTTTTTAGTTTCATTCCCAAAAACTAACTGAACAATATCGCTGTCGGTTACGATGGAAAACTCACTATCGGAGAAAAGAATCGAATCTTTATCTTTGGACCACACGTGATCCACTTTCCTAGTTTTCAAAAAATTCATGTAAGTACTCAACAAAACATTTTTATCTAAAACTTTGATAAGACCCAACACACCATCCCATTTCTCTTCAGCCAATTGTTTCAAAACTGAAATATCATATTCCGCTGGCGCTATAAGCGTTAGCGGATTTTCTTTAAAATATTCTCGCTGACAAAAAGCTATGTTTCTCTGAACTTCGTAAATATCACCCGCCCACTCATGAATAAAGTCGGTAAAATCAGCTCCTTTGTTAATAGCTATATAAGAGCTGAGTTTTCCATCTTTTTCAGTCACAAAAACTCTTGTATTCGGGATTTTTAGAAGTTTTTTCTGTTCCTCGAGTGAACGATCCAGTCGACAGTTCTGTTTCTGATAAAGTCTCCAGATCAAATGTGCATCTTTCATGAAGTCCATGGGTCTGACGGTGCCTGTAGTTCCCATTTTGATCTGTGGAGAAAAGCGAACATCTTGTTCCCTCCCCGCGCGATAAAATCCGAGCGGTAAATAGAAATCTGGCTGATCGGACCACAAAAGAGCAATGAGGCAGCCTCGTTTTTTTAGCTCCAAGCAGGCTTGTTGGATTAGCTCAGTTGCTAACCCGCGACCACGATACTGAGAATGGGTGAGAACCGAGCCGATAAGCCCCACCCTCAACCGAACTGACGGGTGTTGAAACTCTCGGTCTAAAATAGCTACATGTGAAATAATCTGTTCACTGTCTCGAATAACCAGAGACTCCCCACCCGGAACGCCCTTGAAAACAGATGGGTACTCTTCAGAAGCAGAACTTCCCTGTAATTTTTGGTTCTCAGATGTCAGAAAACTAAATATTTTTTCTCGATTTTGCTTTGTAAGGTCAGAGAACACCCGATGGGATACTTTTTCAACCTTCGCTTTTAAGTCATGTTGCATCATAAAATTCTCCTGAAGAAAGGAAAATTTTAAACCTAACCTAGATTGAATTCAAAATTTTAAAAGAAAGGAATAACTGAGGAGAAAATCGATAGCAATAACGCAGATGCTACGGGTATGGTGAAATTGTCATCAATAGGAGCTGGAAGTAGCTCTGCCAAAACACTAGCGCTCCCACCGACAACCGCTAAAACAAAACTCTTTTCTACAGAAAATCCAAAGTAGGCAAAACCCATCAAAAAAGAAGCAAAAGAAGTACAAAGCCAATTCGCTAAAGCCCCTTCCAAACTTTTCTTCCCAATCAATTTATGTCGTCCGTACAAGCTCCCAACAACAGCTGCGATAGGATCGCCGATCGCTAAATAAAGAACACTCAATAAAACGATAGGCTTAGGGAAAAAAGCAACGATCACTAACAACCCAATGACGAAAAAGGAATTACCCGAGAAACTTCGCAGCTCTTCCCGCCTCATGAGCTTTCCAAAAAGTCGCAAAACTACATCATTCATTTCGGAGTTTTTAAGCCTAAGAAAATCTAAAACGACAAGGGGACCACCGATAAGAGCCAACAATAAAATAGCCGTTTCTCGATTTACAAAAAAAGCATAGAGCGAGAAGCAAATCATTCCCATCATGAAATGGTAAAACTTTCGTTCGAAGTGGGGCAAAGAACGGTGGCGATTTAAAACCTCAATCTTAACTGTTTTCACCGCGGACGCAGGCCTCATCAACGCTGATGGAACTGCTAATACATTTGAAAGTAATAGTTTCATCTTGAACTACCTCAACATTAGAAACAGCAAATTCAATACCGAATCCTAACAAAACCTTAACAATTCATATAAAAAACTGAAATCATTAACAAAAAACACTAAACGCAGTGCGTTTTTGGGTGGGTTTGTGGGTGCTTTATTGCGTAATTCATTACGCAGTTTGGGTAAACCATTTTGCAAGTCGACAACTTTTGTCTGAGTGGGAACGCTGTTGTGATAAAATTTTAAAATTCCATGAAAAATTCACATCATCGATTTCATCACCGGATTTTCTTTTATGTATCCTTCCTTTTTATTTCAAGTGGACGTTTTTCCATGGGGGTTTTAGTCCCTGCGGACGTTATTTCTCAGCAACTTTCTTCAGCTGAATTGGTGGCCGACATCAAGATAAATTCACTCGATGTTTCGAGTGATCCCTCGGTCGCCCTAAAAACATTGGCATCTGCTGAAATACTTGCTGTTCACAGGAACAATTCTTCTGTAAAAATTCAAAATCGAGAGGAAATTCAAATTGAATTTCCCGGAGGCGAGCTGGATGGTATTGGAGTCATGTTTTCGGGGCTTCCACGCCCTCACCGCGACCAAAGCTACAAAGCCTATCTTAATAAATTGGAGGGTTCTAACTCAAAATATATCATCACCGGATTTGGAGCGGGGCTTCAACCTTTAAATCCAACTCGTCGTTACACAAGAACTCGCACTGATGGAAGTAATGGTAAGGGTGACGGCCCCTTTCTTTACTGGGATAAAAGATACTTTCCAATTCCCTATCTCATCTCAGCTCCATCGTTCAAAAATCATCCTGACTATGTCACAGCTATCGAAGAGAGCTTTAAAACTTGGCGTGCTTACGAAGATGTACTCATTGAATTTTTGTCTTACGGCTGCAACCAATCCACAAAAAATGAAAATGACGGTCTAAATACGATTATTCTTAAAACCGATGAATGGCCATTTCCCCCTAAAACCGGTGAGGAACCCGCAATCGCAGTCACGCGCAATTTTTACATATCAGGTGACGGTTCAAGTGCGGGACTAATCTTAGACTCAGATATTCTACTAAACGGTATTAATTATAAATTTACCACCCAAGGGATCTCTGGGAGGCACGACATCCAGAACATTGTCACTCATGAAATTGGTCACTTTTTAGGTTTCGGGCATGATATCGGAATACCTGCCCCCGCTTGCGAAAACAACGAAGAAAAATGCGGTGATCAAGACGCAACAATGTATTATGCTGCTGAAGCCAATCAAACCAAAAAAAGAACCTTGCATGCGAATGACATAGCAGCCTTGAGAGCAGCCTACGCGGGAGTGGGGCAGAAATTTAACGATGGCAACTTACACTGTGATGTTACCAGCAATACGGTAGGATGCTTGGCCGTCCATTCGGAGAAGAATAACTCTGGAAACTATCTCGCTCTTGCAATCTATCTCATACTCACGCTTGGAGTGGGACGATGGATAGTAACTCACCAAAAAACATAAACTTATTTTAAACGCTTAATATCCACTTTGGCTTTTTTAGCAAAAGGACTTGCTGGGTATCTTTGAATAAGTTCCTCATAAAACAATTTTGCATCTTTACCATTACCCATCTCTTTAAGAGATGCTGCCAGTCTATAGATGGCGTTGGGAACCATTGCGTCCTTTGGAAAGTTTTTTAAGAATCGTGAAAATTCAGAGCCAGACAATCTATAATCTTTAGTAGCAAAGTAGGATTCCCCAAGAAGAAACTGCGATTTCTTCCCGTCTTCAGATTTAGGCTGATTTTCTACGACAGCTTTTAAAACATCAATAGCTTCCTCGTATTTTCCATCGTCATAAAGCCGTCTTCCCGCATCGTAGCTAGCCTTTGCTTTCTCCTGAACGAGTTGTTTCTGGGCTAGCTCTTCTGAAACGGCCCGCTGTTCTAAGGCTTGAAGCCTAGCCGCCAAAGCGGTCACCTCTTTTCGTAGCTCTTCGCTCTCTTTTCTGCGACCTTGGGCTTCTTCTTCGATCACATTGCCTAGCTTTGCAATCTCAACTCTAAGCTCCTCGACGCTCGAATCAACTTCCGCTCTATCTCCTCTTGTTTGAGTAACTTCTTGTTTCAGTCTTTCAAACTCTTGCTCCCGACGTATCTCACTTTTGGTTCGGCAAGAGGTCAGAGTTGAACTGGCAATGACTAGAGTCGTGGTTAAGAAGATTTTATAATTACTCATTGTGGCCCCTCAGAGTTTCTAGTTTTAAAGGGATCAGAAGATGTTCCAGACGAATCCTCATCAGATATCTTCGGTCGAATATTTGCTTGCTTCTGCAATGCTCGATACTCGGCTTTCTCAGCCATTTGTCGAGCTTGGTGGGCAAATTTTTTAGAGGATTCAAAGTACCCCTCAGTAAAATCCTTTTTTGCTCTTAAATAAAAATTTTCAGCTTTTCGATAGAAATCTGGAGCTAAAGCATCTGCTTTAACTTTTTGAGCAGCTTTCAGCGCCACATCGGCTAGTGCTAGATCTTCGACAGGTCTTGGATGACAAGCAGCTAGCCCCAGAATGATTAAAATTCCTGGGACTAGCCGATTAAAAATTTTCATGTTCATCTAACTACTTAGATAAAAGAATAAAAACAGCTCTACGGTTTTTGCTCCATGCAGATTCGTCGTGTCCTGGATCAGCAGGACGCTCTTTGCCGTAGCTGATAGTGTCGATGCGGCTTCGGTCAATACCAGATTTCACAAGGAAATTCTTGACGGCATTCGCTCTTCTGTCACCCAATGCCATATTGTACTCAACCGTTCCTTTTTCATCGCAGTGGCCTTCGATTTGAATCTTTGCGGTCGTATTTGATTTGAGCCAAGACAGATTATTTTTCAATTGAGAGCGAGTATCTCCGCTCAAAGCATAACTATCAAAAGCAAAATAAACAGTTTCAAGTTCGCTAGCAGCCATGCCAGCATCGCCGGCATTACCTGAGGCCACCGCACCTTCACCCATTGCAGAACCTGATGTGTCACTCGGGTTCATGAGAGGCTCGTCCTGAACAACCTCTTTTTTGCTACATGAAGATAACGCAATAACAAAAACCAAACCGATGATTACCATGAGTGGATTTCTTAGATGACGTAAACGACTCATTGAGAGACTCCTTTTTTAAATTTCACTAATTAACTAAACAAACCTGCTTACAGAGCAAATACTACTGCAAGTCATCGTAATGATACACACATTATTTAAATAGATAAGCACCTTGTCACCTGTTTTTTAATCTTGAGAGAGTTGAGTCAAACATTGAAAAACAGTTGAAGGAGAAATTTGACGCAGACAAGAAAGGTGGTCACATTGGGTCACAGAGCAGTACTGAAACCTTTCTTGATTCCTCGGTCCTTGGGTCCTACACTCTACTGGAATCCTTAAGGCAACGTGTCGAACTCCTCCGTAGGGATACCAATCACCCAAACACCCAGGTCCAAACAAAGCAACGGTCGATACCCCAAGAGCCACGGATATATGAAATGGGCCAGAGTCATTGGCCAGAGCTTTCGAAGCTAGGCTTACCAGAGCCATGAATTGGCGTAGATTCACGTTATCGAAAAGAGGTAGACAAAAATCCTCACAAACCCTGGGTAAGTTCCATTTACTAGAAAGCTCTGGATCCGCAACCACGTAAATTTGATAGTTCGATTTAGATTTAAGCAATCTGATCGTCTCCACCCAAAGTTCCTTGGGATACCTTCGAGTTTCAGTTCTAGCCCCGGGAAGTAAAACTAAACGACGACGTGAGCTAGCAAAATCAATCCCACTCTTCGTAAGTAGATTCTTAGCCTCGATTTGTTCAGATTTCAAAACCTCTAGGCGCGTCAAAAGTCGAGGGCCCTGCCAACCCAGTGATTCCAAAATTTGATAGTCACGTTTGATGGCATCTTCTAACGCCCCTGGTGATTTTAGCGTAAGATTGGAATTCTTAGGATTGTGAGACCAACTGTGGTGATGAAGAGCCACACGATTAGCGCCCAACAAAGGAATCCACCGACATAATGAGGTTGTGGAATGAAAACCTAGTGCCAAATCGAAACGATAATGCCTCAACTGAAGTAACTTTAAAATTAATCTCAAAGAACTGGAGCCAGAAACTGAATGAACAGAATTAATAATACGATTATTGATGAGAAGAGGTTTGGAGGCATGATTCACGAGAACGTGTAATTCAGAATGAGGAAAAAGCTGATGCAACCCTTTTAAAGCCGAAGTCCAAATTGCAGTATCCCCCAACTCTCGCAACTTGACCGCTAAAATCCGATTTGGTTTTTGCGTATATTGACTTGCCATTAGTACTAATCAAATAGCACTAAATATTCCACACGCCCACAAAAATACATGTGGCTGAAAAAATATAAAGCCTTGTCTATTTTATCGATGAGATTAACTCCCGCTTCAGATAAAATTCCCCAATGCTAATCCAGGTATTAGTCGCTATGACTTTCTTTTTAGGGTCGGCATGCCTTGCTGAACAACCCTCTTACATCACTTTTCCATCTGACATTTCTTGGAAATCCCAAGAAAGCCATCACTTCACGGCCGTTTTTCGCGAAGGCCGAGAAGACCTCGCACTCAAAGTGCTTAGTGCTGCAGAGAAAGCTCACTCGGTTCTAAGTCCTATTTTTCCGGAAGGGCCATCTCAGACCTATATTGTCATAGCGGACTTTAGAGATTCATTAAATGGCTATGCACTCAATTTCCCCTATTCCCATATTGTTTTTTTTGCAACCCCACCGTCTGCAGGTAGCCAATTGGCTTCGCTGGATGATTGGATCTACTCTGTCATCCTGCACGAGTACGTTCATATACTTCACATCTACCCAGCTTCAGGCCTTTGGAAGCTAATGCGCACCATTTTTGGAACGTGGGTTGTTCCCAATGGGATGATGCCCTCTCACTTACACGAAGGTCTTGCCACATTTTTAGAGACTGAAAAAACTCAAGGAGGCCGTGGCCGCAGCTCCTTTTTCTCGATGTTTAGAAGGGCTGCTGTCGACGAAAAGATATGGGGAAATTATTTTGCACCCCTCGATTTACTGGATGGTTCAGCCACTCGGTGGCCCCATGGAAACTCTGCCTATTTTTTTGGATATGAGCTGTATCAGGAACTTTGGTCCCAAAAAGGATCAGAGGGAATTCACCAATTAACCGATCAATACAGCTCTAATCTTCCGTACTTTATAAGCCGCCCGCTCGAAAAGACATTTGGTTCAGATTATCCGACTCTTTGGAGCTCCATTTTCGAAAAAGAAAAAAACAAAACGCTAGGTGAAATTGAGCAGATCAAGAAAGATCCGATATCAAAACTTACTTACATTACCGAAAATCGAAGTTTCAAAAACGGTTTGGTTTTCTCACCTGATAAATCTCAAATAGCATTCATCGCTGAGACTCCGAAAGAAGTTGCTGCGATTTACACTTTAGATTTAGCAAGGAAGAAAAAAACTCGAATTACTGAAATAGGAGACATTGGATTTCCGAACCTTTGTTGGTTCGGAAAAACTGGGGCTCAAAAACTCATCTACATTTCGACCCGTCCTCAATATGGCTATGCGCTGAACGATCTATTTTCATTTGATCTCAATCAGAACAAAAATGCAAAAATCAATATCCAAAACAAGAAAAACTTACGAGTTCACAATTTGGCATGTTCTCCGGATGAGAATTCCATTCTTGTTTATGTCGATGAGAGTGACCAAGGAAAGGTTTTAGAACTCAACCCATCATCTAATCCCGATGAATCTTGGGTTGTAAAACGAGAGTGGCAAGTTCCTGAGAGGCAATGGGTTACAAGCCTTATTGCAGGCAAAACTAACTGGATTGGACTAAGAGATCAAATGGCTACGCATCTTTATCAATGGGAGAAAGATAGCCCGATTAAAGTTGCGACTATCCCAGCAGAAGTTTTTCATTTGAAATTAGTCGCAAACGAACCCTTTATCGAGGCCATTGCAGATTTGAACGGTCGATATGAGATTTGGGAAATCGACACTGTCAAAAAAGAAATGGCATTAAAAGCTCGCTTTCTCAACGGAATTAATAGCTTTGATAAAAAAGATAACTCCTATTTGGTGACCGCTTATCGCCATGGGGGCTTTGATATTGCTTGGGCTGAACCTATCGATTCAAAAAGAATTCCGATCCCTGAGATTGAAAAACCTTCACCCTTACCTGAGAAACTCACTCAGGTTTCGCCCCCACAGCCCTACTCTCCCTTGGGAACTCTGACTCCAAGAACATGGGTACCTTCATTATTATTTGTTCCTGACGGAGCTCAAATAGGAGCATGGATTCCTGGATTCGACCTCACTCAAAAACATCTTTACGATATTTTTGGTGGATATGACACTCGGGGATTACCTTTTGCAAATCTCCTCTACACCTATCGGTTTGGAAAAAGTTCTTCAGTTTTCTCAAGCGTCAATTTTTCACCCAGCTATTTGAGGGTTTCAAAAAGCTTTTTTAAACGATGGGGGGGAAGAGTTGGTTACAGCCAAGAACTCCCATGGGGTCTCCCTATTTTAAGTGTAGGAGCTATTTTCAATCGACTCGAATCTTCTCCTTTGGGCCCAGCCGAACAATCAATAGGTATTGAGTTGGGGCTCACCAAACTTTGGGGCTTCCCGCAGAGAAAATTGGCTATTTCGCCCGTCAATGGAGTCCGAGCTTCGATATCCCACGCTCAATATGCAAAAGCTTTTGGAAGCAATAATAATTTTTTCACAACTGTTGCTTCTCTGAATTCTTACATCGAAAGTCCATTGTTGAAAGACAGTGTGTTTTTCATGGCCAATAAGATTGGCTACACCGAGGGGAGCAGCTTTATTAATTCATTTTTTGAAGGAGGGGGAGAACTCCTCTTCTCGCAAGGGCGTGGTTTCTTTTTAAATCGGGGATTTTTCCCTAGTCTCTTCGCAGGAAGAAGAATGTTTTCTACCAATTTAGAATACCGATTTCCCATCACCCGAGTAGATCGAGGATTTCGACTGTTACCCATTTTTCTGAGTTCGATTCATGGGGCTCTTGTCGCAGATACTTTATCCTATGATCGTGGCCCCTCCCACCCCACTTTTCCCAAAAATCTTCTGAAAGTCTTTTACACAAGTTGTGGCCTTGAATTAAAAAGCGATTGGAAACTTGGCTACTATTTACCTGCTCAAATGAGGGTGGGTGCCTACCACGGATTTGGAAAATTTGGAGAAGATCTCTACCTCACCTTTGCAGTTGAGGCGGGTTTATAGCATGCTGTTATTTCACTGCTTCAGTGGGTAATCGGTTAGGTTTGGCCGAATTCAAAATTTTTGAACATTCGTTAAATTTTAAGTCTACTGGTTCCAGTAAATAAGACCAAAACGAGTGATCGAGTCCTGAGACTTTTGCTTGTGGTTTTTTCCCCCAAAAATCGACATCGAAACTTCCGATTGCGACCTCTCCAAAACCACGCCCGAAAGAAGCAGCCCGAGCTACGAAGTCTTTCGTTCCGACGGGTTCAAAACTCACTGTATTGTTCTCATCCAAAGCCCCGCCTATAAAGACAACCGGCCTCTCCGTGGAATTGGAAATAATTTTTCGAGTCTCTTGTGATAAAGAACCTAAAACATAAAAAATGTCGATCTTAGATTCAATTTGATTTCGAATTTTTGTAAATGCAGATCCAATATTTTCGACCTTCCAATGTTTTCCAGTTTTTTCAAGAGAGCTTTCAGAGAAACTCAGAAATGCTACTTTTTTATTTGAAAAATCTCTTAAAAGAAAAGACTCAAATAGATAGTCCCCTTTTGAATCTACAAGATTGCTGCTCATGAGTTGAATAGGAGAGTTTTTGTGGGAGTCTAAAAAGGAATTCAAATTAGGTCTGAAATCACGGTAATCGGGAGCATAGAACTGAACTTTCTGGGCTTCCCAAACTTTCCACAATGCTATTCTTTTTGATTGAACCTCTGCAGAAGTTTGAATTTCACTCAGTAGTTCAGTGAAGCTTGGCCCTATTTGAAATACTAAATCAGCGGGATTGTTTGTGGCAAATTGGCACATGCGCTCTACGCCACCAAGGTTTTGAAAAGAACAACCTGCATGATAGAGCTTCAAGCCCAACATATTCTGAAAACGGAGCCGTGCTGCGGTTCGAGGTGAAGTATCAGCGTTTGGTGAATTGATAGAAACACAAGCAAATACAATTAAGAGACTCAGAGCAAAAACTGCTTTGCCGAACCCATTCATTTTGCCGAAGCACTCTTGACTGATTTCTCTTGGTCTGTAACCGCCTCGAAAATATTCCATGCTTTCAAGTAAGACAGTGCTTGTTGTAATTGATAATCGGTTTTTATGAACTCTTTAGGATCATCAATACGGACTTTCTTTCCATCCTTCTCTCGAATAGGACGCTTATCTTTATCTTCTTTATCGCTTTTGGTGACTTTATTGGGGTCGTCTGTAGTTTCCTCTTTTGCTGGTGACTCACCTAGTTCATTCACTAAATGGCCGTCTAAGTCAGCTTCACGCAAATACTTTCCTTTGCGAGCTTTGTCGATGAGGGCAGTGTCCAAACGTTCGACTTCGATATCTGGGACGATACCTTTTGACTGAATTGAGCGACCATTGGGCGTGTAGTATCTTGCAATAGTCAGCTTCAATCCCGCTTGATTTTCAAGGTCAATTACAGTCTGGACTGACCCTTTTCCAAAAGTATTTTTTCCGACAACAATAGCTCGCTTATGATCCTGTAATGCTCCAGCCACAATTTCCGATGCGCTTGCACTGGCTTCATTGACCAGAACAACGAGCCTAAAATTTTTGTAGGGATTTTCACCTTTGGCATACTCGACTTCTTTTTTCGCTTTGTTTCGACCCATCGTTGAAACAACAGGTACCTTGTCTAAAAAAAGACCAGAGACGTTCACTGCCTCTTCAAGTAATCCGCCTGGATTAGACCTCAGATCGAGCACTGCTCCCTGCAGGGGTTTACCGTTCTCTTTGGCGAGTTGTTCGATTTTTTTACGGAGATCTCTGCCAGTGTTGGCTTGGAAGTTGGTGATACGTAACCAAGCGTAGTCTTGCTCAATCATTCCGCCTTTGACTGCAACTACTTTGATGATATCTCGCTTGATTTCAATAGGAAGTAATTTTTCAGCACCCTTGCGAGCAATGTGAATAGTAACTTTGGTCCCCTTCTCCCCTCTCATCAAATTGACAGCTTCCTGGAGAGTCATACCCTTAGTCTCTTTTTTCAATTTTTTGGCTTTGTCTTCGATAATAACAATTTTGTCGCCGGGCTCAACTCCTGCGGAAAAAGCTGGAGTATCCTCGATAGGAGTTACTACAGTGAGATAACCATCGGTGATCGAAATTTCAATTCCAAGACCACCAAACTTTCCACTTGTATCGACTTGCATCTCTTTGAATTGCTCCGCCGGCAAATAAACGGTGTGTGGATCCAACGTGGCAAGCATGCCCTTAATAGCACCTTCGATTAATTTTTTGGAATCAACTTCCTCAACATAGTTGCTCTGAACGTAGTGTAGAACTTTTGTGAAGACATCTAATTGAGCGTAGTTAGGTGCTGCAGACACCACCTGGTAGAACCCAATTCCGACGGTAAAAATGATTCCAACAACAATTCCTACGATGGCTCCTAGGAATGTCTGACCTTTTCTCTTCATGGTGTGGACTCCTTTCATTTTTTATCGGTTAGAAAGGTCGAAATCCTGAGGGGTGTTTCAAGTGTCAACATTGTGAACAAACCTTCATATTTACACCCTGAATTAACGAGAATAACCCCCTAAAATAACTTCACTTTTATGCCGATATTCTGAGGGAGATTTATTTCCGGTGTTGACGCGAGGTATAATGAGAGCATGAGGGGTCAGATGAATAATGAGAAGGGGCAAGTAGCAGTTCTGTTCGCCTTGGTCTTTACTTTCATGTTTATTCTCTTTGCGTTCGTTGTGGATTTTGGTCATCTCATTAATAACAAAATCAATCTTCAAATAGCGGCAGACACAGCAGCTTACACAGGGGCCGCATGGCAAGCTCGAACATTAAATCAAATAGGAAAAGTAAATTATCATTTAAGGCAAGACTTTAAAGAGCTCGCGATGAGAGTCAACGTCTCCCACGTCAGACACAATCGTGAGTTTCCTAGAGGGTCAGCGTTTATTAACGGAGGCAGAAAATTTCCGGGTCATGAAGCTTTTGTTTGCCAACAAGCGCATGGTTACAGAACTCGATCAGGTGTTGCTTTCAAGCCTGATACCAATATCTGCGCCAATGCTGACCCCCGAATCGGGGGTCTACCTCCGATTGTAGTTCCTCCAGTAATCGCAGCTTTTGACCCTTTTCAGGTGGCTTTGAATGCTCAGTTGAATCGGATTCGAGAAATCGCAGATACTCAATGCCGAGCTGGTGCTGATGACAATCTGGCCCTCATTAATCATCTCGGTTCAGTCTATCAAAATCGTGCACGCTTTCATGCAAATCAAATCAGAGAGTTGGAAGCTTTTTTAAACGAAGAACTCATTAATGAACAGCCAAGTGAGAATGTGCAGCACCCTCTTTTGAAATCGGTTTACGAGACTGTTCGCAGAAATTTAAGCATCTCAAACAGAGCAAACAATTTTAAAATCGAAGTCTTGCCGCCCAATGGGAACAAGTATCTAGAACTTGTCCAATATGAGGCCAACGGAAAATTGTTTTACTATGATTTTAATACCGCTGGCAGTGGTTGCGTCGCAATACCCAGAAGGAGTCAAACGATACCGATCATCGCTGGATTTGAAAAGAAGCAGGATATCGTAACCTATTTTGCAGTCAAAGTAAGTGCAACACCGAGGATGTTGTTTATGCCTCAAAAATGGGTCGAAGCTGCATTTCCAAATTTGGAAGCTTATGCTGCAGCCAAACCCTTTGGAAGCCGAATTGGCCCTCAGAGGACTACCGACTCTTTAGTCCCAGTTCCAGGAAGACCCGACAATGTGAACACAAACATCAACGTCAGTTTTTTTCCCAATGATGACTCTGGCTTTTTAAATACAAAAACTTTAGCGCTATTCGACCGCTTTCATCCCTTGAACAGCGCCAATAAACCGGACGGTAATCAAATTTCCGGTTGGCCCGAACCCGATCGTCAAAATAATCGAGGAGTACTTCAACTAGTTCGAGCTCCAAGTATCTTTGATAGCATGTTTTACACAGTATTTCCTGACCCTGGTAATAATATCAATGATGACTATACTGAACCTAACTATGCGCTAGCTCTTTATCCTGACTATACCGAAGCCGCCGGCCCGGATAATGCCATTATCAACACCCCTCAGCCCAACACGCAATTCTACTTCAGAAACTTAAGCTCAAATAATCGGGGTCCAGGATGGATACAAATCAATGCAGACCCAGGGGGAGGAAGGGACTACGGGAACTACGCTACAGAACAACTTGCTTCCCACTCAACCACGGGTGTCTCCGGAATAGAAATTGTCAAAGAGGACCCCAATGCTTTCGGATTTGCCACAAAAGATCAGATTCACAGTGGTTGGGCACCCAATGATCAGCCGGGAAGAATTGGTTACTCTGTCAAATTCATCTCTTTTGATCTTCTTAAAACTTTACAACAAACCAATGCCAGCGGAGGAGGCTCTGTTCCCATCGCAAATAAACCCCAAGGCGAACACGTAAATAACATACTTCACTAAATCGACTCTCTTTACAAAGTAGGCTCTAACATGATTATCTCCCGTAACTCATGAAGATTTTAGCGATAGACACTTCGTGTGATGAATCGTGTGCTGCGATCATCGACACTCAAAAATGGAAACTACTAGCGGACGTAGTCCATTCGCATATCAACAGCATGAAAAACTTTGGCGGAGTAGTGCCTGAAATTGCAAGCCGGGAACATTTGAAAGGACTTCCCTTAGCCGTTCATGAAGCTCTAGACTCGGCAAAGCTTAAAGTCGACTCTATTGATCATTTTGTTGTTACAAATCGGCCGGGCCTCATTGGTTCTCTTCTAGTAGGACTTTCTTTCACGAAATCTCTGGCTTTTTCTTTGGGAAAACCTTTTTCAACTTTAAATCATATTGAAGCTCACCTTTTCTCTCCACTCATGGCGACTCTCGATGGAAAAGAACCTCCCCCGTTTCCTTGGATCGCATGTGTCGTAAGTGGAGGACATACTGAAATTTTTCATGTGGAATCGATTTTTAAATATCGATGGCTTGGAGGTACGTTGGATGATGCTGCAGGAGAGGCTTTTGACAAAGTGGGGAAGCTCTTAAAACTTCCCTACCCCGCTGGGCCTAAAATTGATCGTTGGGTTCGTGAAGCCGCATCTGAGGAACATCGAACGAGATTTAGTTTCCCTCGAGCTAAAACTGAAGTGCACACACTCTCTTTCTCAGGGCTCAAAACAGCTGTTGCTTTAGAAGTTAAAAAAAGGGACCTCTCAAACGCAGATGAAATTTTAGCATTAGCAGCTTCAGCCCAAGAAGCCATCTTAGATGCTCTAGTTGAAAAACTCCGACAGACTCAAAAGTTAGTGGGGGTTCAAACATTGGTTCTTACCGGCGGGGTAGCTTGCAATTCTAGGCTTAGAGAAAAACTTCCTGAAGCCCATTTCCCTTCCCCAAAACATTGCACCGATAACGCTGCTATGGTTGCTCTACTTGCCGGATATTATGCCAAACATAACAAGCTCGCCCCCGAGTCGTGGAACACAACCGCTTATCCCTCTTTGTCGACGTTGGAGGGAAAATAATGGCTCACCCCAAAGAGATTCTGGCAAAACTCGATGCCAACGCGCGAAAATCTTTAAGTCAAAATTTCCTCACTTCTCCCCACTGGGCTGATACTCTCACTTCTGCGGTCACCCAAGGGGAAACACCACAAGCTATCTGGGAAATTGGTCCGGGACTTGGCGCTTTAACTTCTCAGCTCATAAAGAAAGCAAACGCTCCAATAACGCTGTTTGAATATGACAAAAAACTATCGGCGTATTTAAGACAGGAACATCCAAACATTCAACTCATCGAAGGAGATGTACTCAAAGCCCCTCTCGAGGAATTAGCAAAAAAAGCAGGTCGAGTCGCTATTCTGTCAAACCTACCCTACCATCTATCTTCTCCTATCTTTTTCAAATTGGTCGATATCAAAGTATATATTTCGCGAGTGGTTCTCACTTTTCAGAAAGAATTTGCAGAACGTCTAATAGCACAAGTTGGCGATAATGCTTATGGGGCTCTTAGTCTCATTGCCCAGTTACATTTCAAAATAACCAATTTAGGTATTCTTCCGAGCGGGGCTTTTTACCCTCCTCCGGCAGTCGCTTCTCAAGCCGTCATTTTGGAACCCCACAACCCTAGGAACCTAGACCTTGAAACACTTTGCAAAGTGATTAAAGCAGGTTTTCTGCATCCGCGAAAAAAAATGGTCAACAATTTGAAACACGTGTTTCCTGAAGTCGATTGGGCCAAAACCATGGAAGACCAATCCCTTTCTCCCAATACACGGGCAGAAGAACTCAACGAGGCCCAGTGGATAGCACTAAGTAAAGCTGTAAATTCCAATACTTAAAATTAGTCGCACACCTTTAACATTGAAAGAAATTACGCATAGTGTTATAAATCACCCTCATTGAAACTCTCGGGGTTTTTAACTATCAAATATCTGTTTTTCATATTCTTTTGGACTGCGGCTCAGGCTCTTTGCTCTCAAGCTCAAAATTATGGGTTAGGCGGCTCTACTTCCGGCCGAGCCAATAGCGTTTTAGCCGAAGTTAACCATCCCTACGCAGCTCTCTACAATCCAGCCCTCATAGCTGCCCAATCTCAATCCCTTTTTGGTTTTAGCACAGGGATTCAGCAAACTCGATTTCGAGGTGCGGATGAAATTAAACTTAAGAATCAATCACTCGCTACTTGGGCCCTCGGATTTTCGTATCCCATCAAAGTTTCGACAAGTCCTGACCGACAAATGGGCTTTGGATTAGCCCTCTCAGGCCCCTATCAAAAATTAAGAACATTTTCCGCTTATGCACCCGAAGATGCTTTTGTCATGAGATATGGAGGCTCTGACTCTCAATTCAAAGCAACACTTGGAGCTGGGATAGAAATTTTACCGCGTTCACTTTATCTGGGGGGAGGACTCTCTCTGTACATGAGCACAGCAGGAGCTGCGGAGGAAAACATCGTAGGTAGTAATCCCACAGGAAGAGTAGCTTTAGATGTCGGACTCAATTCCGCAGCGATTGTGGGGCTTTATGCTCAAAATGAGAAAACCCAAGGGGCATTCACTTTTCATCAACAGTTAGATCCTACTTTCACTCAATCTATCGACGGCAAAATTTCAGTCGCTGGCAGCGATGTCATTCACCAACCAATGTTAGCTAAAAGTAGTCTTTATTACGAACCTCAATCTGTGCAACTTGAGGGACAGCATCGATTTGGTAACCTTAAAACTTCAATGGGACTATCTTACGAGTTTTGGAGTCGTTATAAAGCTCCCATTCTTATTACAGAAGCAAAAGATAACTTAGGTGGAACCCGAGTCACCCAAGTAGCTCAAGTACCCATGCGAAACACATGGAATCCTAGAATTTCATTCGAATTGCCTGCCGACGACTCTTTTACTTTAAGCTCTGGTTACCAATATCGACCGAGTCCCGTGGTCGATCTCTCAGGAACGGGCAACTATTTAGATTCAAGCGCCCACGTCTTAGGACTTTCTATCTCTTACAATATTAAACCTAAATCTATCCTGCCTTGGCCAACCCAACTGGGGCTTTATGGTCAATATCACTGGCTCAACAGCCGTAAAATAACCAAAACAGTGAGAACTTCAGAAACCCCACCGGACTTCACTTTTCAAGGAAATGCGGCTGTTTATGGGTTGTGCTTGCAGACCGCGTTATAGCGCGATAGTTATAGGGCGATGAGTCGCGTAACCACATTATCAATAAGAAACTCCAAAGTAGTTGAGGGCATGTCCCCTCTAGTTGCGGTCACGGCCTATGATTACACGTTTGCAAAGTTGGTTGATGATCTCGTAGATATCGTTTTAGTTGGAGATTCGGTGGGCATGGTAGTTCAGGGCCACTCCAACACCCTTTCAGTTCGACTCGAAGACATGATCTATCACTCTAGGTGCGTATCTAAAGGTCTTCAAAAGGCCCACCTCGTAGTGGACATGCCATTCATGAGTTATCAAGTTAACATTGAAGATGCTTTGAAAAATGCTGGGCGCTTACTCTCTGAAGGTGAAGCCCATGCCGTGAAAATTGAGGGCGGAGTAGCTGTCGCCAAAACAATCACCAAAATGGTCGAAGTGGGAATTCCAGTGATGGGGCATATTGGTTTAACACCCCAAAGTGTTCATGCCCTTGGTGGTTACCGTGTTCAGGGCAAAACCGCTAGTGCGCGAGAGTCGATTATTCAGGACGCCATTGCCCTCGAAGATGCTGGGGTTTATGCAATGGTACTAGAGGGCATTCCGGTGGAACTTGCAAAAGCAATCACAGAGCGAGTTAAAGTTCCCACCATTGGTATTGGTGCTGGCCCCAACTGTGACGGCCAGATCCTCGTTCTTCAGGACTTTTTGGGCCTAAATACCGATTTTCATCCCAAATTTGTAAAGCGATTTGCCCAGCTCGCAGAAGAAACTCGCAAAGCCGTTGGAGCTTATGCTTCTGAAGTCAGGCAAAAGAATTTTCCAGAAAGAGAACACTCGTTCCATGTTGATTCTTAATTCGCCGGAAGTAACCCAAGAAACCTGCCTAAGATGGAAAAGAGAAAGTCCCATCGCATTTGTTCCGACGATGGGCTGTTTGCACGATGGCCATCTCGCCTTAGTTCAGAGAGCCAAAGAGTTGGCACCGAAAGTCGTAGTGAGTATTTTTGTAAACCCGCTGCAATTTGGACCCAACGAAGATTTTGAAAAGTATCCGCGAGTTTTTGAAGAGGACTGCAGAAAACTCGAGTCGATGGGTGTCGACTTGTTGTTTTATCCCAGTGTCAAAGATCTTTATCCTGATGGATTTTCAACAAAAATATCGGTCGGTGAGATCGCAAATCGCCTTTGTGGGGCTTTTCGTCCCGGCCATTTTGACGGGGTGGCTACCGTCGTTCTGAAACTTTTTGAGATCACGTCGTGTGATTATGCTGTTTTTGGTGAAAAAGACTTTCAACAACTGACTGTCATTCAGCAAATAACTCGAGATTTTAATCTTCCTGTTTGCGTAATTCCTTTTCCAACAGTGCGAGCCGATGACCAAGTTGCCCTTTCCTCACGAAACAGCTACTTAAGTTCATCCGAACGAGAAGCTGCCCAGAAAATTCCTCAAGCTCTGAGCGCAGCTCGAAAAGAGGCTCTTTCCAACCCCCACCAGACTGTAGGTGAACTTTTAAACAAAATAACTCCTGAATTATCCAGAGAAGGATTAAAAATACAGTATTTAGAGATCACTCAAAGTCGACGATTGCTTCCCACAAGGCCTGAAGAAAGGCTAGAAAGTCTCTCACAACCCCATCTTTTTGTTGCGGTCTATGCTGGCTCAACTAGACTCATTGACAATGTTTCTTTGAACTCAGGACAGTAAAAGGATTCAGCTATGAAAAGATTGAGAACTGCGATGATCACTGGGGTGCTTGTTTTAGCCCCTTTGATGGCGACTATAAATATCCTACGTTGGCTTATCGTCAATTTGGACTCCATGGTCTCTCAGTATCTTCCAGCCAAAATCTCTCATGATTATCCAGGTGCTGGGCTAGCAGGGGTTTTTTTACTCATCTTAATCGCCGGAGTTCTTACCCAAAACATCATTGGCCAAGGCATGGTGAACCTTCTTGACTCTGGAGTTAAGAAGCTTCCACTCGTAGGTGGTATTTACAGCACCATCAAAAAATTTCTAGCCACGATTGTTAACCCCGGAAGTGACAAGTTTTCGGGTGTGGTCCTCATTCAGTTTCCGAGAACGGGTGTCTATTCGATAGGATTTAGAACTGGGAAACCCGACTCCCGAGTTGTGCCAAAAACTTTAGATAATGAACACGCTCATTTCGTAAACGTCTTTGTGCCATGCACTCCCAACCCTACTTCAGGATTTTACTTGTGGGTTAAAGAGGAGGATCTCACTCCTCTCGACATGACAGTTCAAGAGGCCTTTAAAACCGTAGTTTCAATGGGCATTGTCACAACTGAAGAGCACTAAACGATGTCAGAGACCGGCGGAATTAAAATCATCAGTGACAACAGAAAAGCTTTTCATAACTACACTGTTGAAGAAAAGTTTGAAGCGGGAATAGTTTTAAAAGGAACCGAAGTTAAAAGCTTACGTGAGGGAAAAGCAAATCTTCAGGATTCATACGGACTTCTGAAAGGAGGCGAACTCTTTTTGCTCAACGCTCACATTCCTCCCTATAAAATGGGTAATCGTGAAAACCACGACCCACTTAGAACTCGAAAACTTCTTCTCAACCGGTCTGAGCTTTCTAAGCTATGGGGGAAACTAGAAACTCAAGGATACAGTGTTATTCCTCTTAAAATGTACTTCAAAAAGGGGCTCGTAAAACTTGAAATGGGAATAGCCAAAGGAAAAAAATCACACGACAAACGCCAAGCCACCAAAGAGAAAGAGGTCAAGCGAGCTATGGCAAAATTAACCAAAAAGGCTGCCAGATAAAATCAGCTTTAGAATTTATTAGAACCTATAAAAAAAGGTGTATCCCCAAGGACCAATGACATCCCAGTATCTAGAGTACTCGTAGGGATACCACTCGTAATAAGATTTTATAAATCCATAGTAATCAAAATAAGTATGGTGCCCGGTAGGTCTAATAGGCGTCGAATTTAAATTCCCTTGAATCAATCGTAATCGGAACAATTTCATCTCTTCTTGGGATTGCCTCATGAGTTCGTACTCTCTGTTTCCCATCTTTCGGGTCACTTTTTTTAAGTTGGCTTCACTTACGAGATTTAGTTCTGGATTGTTTTCAATACGAATCGATGCAATATCAAAAAGTTTCTCAGCAAAAACGAATTCCAAATTTGCACAACCTGAGAGGACAAGTCGGCCAACTCGCTCCAATTGAGGGAGATTAAGAAATTGCAAATTTTGCTCCTGAATAACGAGCCGAGAACTAATTATAGATAACAGCGGAAACTCTGCCACTACGAGACGATCGCCAGTCAAATAAATGTCTCTGGCAGATTCTAGCTTAGGAAAGGCAACGGCTTCTAAAGATTTGGAATCTACATTAATAATTCCAACTCGCTTCAGATTTGGAAAAGTAGCCTCATTTGCATCTTCGATAAAAACAGCTAGGCTCTTCTCAATTTCACAAACATCGCGCAGTTTCTCTAGTTGTGCTCGATTATCAACTCTTGCAAATTCGATTTTTCGGCAACTGCCCTCGTAGGAAAAAGCAACCCCTGCAAAGAAAACAACGAACAAACCCAAAATCCTGCTTCTCACAATCACCTCCCAATGAGGCGGTCATTTTATAAATTACCGCCAAAAACACAATCCCTTTATCATTGGATTTGGATAAGTTTATCTCTAAACTGGCAAGTTGCTAGGTTCATTCATCTTTTCTGAGGGGGTCCAATGCCTAGCTTGGCGATGTGGAAGATTCTTGCCCCTTATTTTGCTCTTTTGAGAAACGGTTTTTGAGCCCTCTTCTCGAAGGAACACGGGAATATCTCGGGAAGGGTTTTGCGTGTAATCCATGATTAAAGCCCGACGAGCTCGAGCGAGATCAACACTTCTGTGCCGGGTTAAATAAACCCACAGAGACTCCACTTGTGATAACAGAGCAATTCCATAGCGTTGCGGATGTCTTTCGTTCAAAAACTCACTTAAATCCCAAAACTCCCAGAAGAGAGATGGCTTTTCTCTACTTTCTGCTAAGCCCTTTAGAATTTGCATCGTATTTTTAAAATGACCGCTATTCGATATAAGGTCCCAAAACTTCGCCATTCGCGTAAGTTTTAAAATAATTTCAAAGGACATCTCTTTCGTCTTAAGAATTTGATACGGCGGGGTTTCTTGATAAATCATCCCCCAAGCTTCATCGTGCCTTGCAATGGGAGTCCCCTTCAAGCGCTTTAAAATACCCAATTGTATTTCATGGGGTTCAAGGCTCGCTAGAGCATCAAATCCGTTAGCAAAACTTTCTAAAGTTTCTCCGGGCAAACCTGCAATAAGATCACTGTGAATATGAACACCTGTCTCTTTCACAAGAAACAGAATATTCTCTTTTACTTTTTCATAGTCCTGCCTGCGGCTTACGAGCCTTGCTACTTTAGGAGACCATGTCTGAACCCCGATTTCAAACTGCAAGCTACCTTTGGGGAACTTCTTGATCACCTCTTTGAGCTCTTCAGGTAAACGGTCTGGGACTAATTCGAAATGGAGAAACAATCCCAAGTGAACTCGTTCAAGAAAAAACTCTAAAATCTTTTTACTTTTTGAAATACTTAGATTGAAAGTGCGATCAACAAATTTAAATTGCTTCACTCCACGATCTATCAGCTTTTGTATTTCATCTAAAAACAATCTCAAATCAAACGAACGAACTTGTGTATCTAGCGACGAGAGGCAAAATTCGCACTTATAGGGACAGCCCCGAGAGGCCTCGACATAAATCACCCGATTTTTAATGTCCTCATCGGTATAGAACTCGTAGGGCAATCTGATTTGACCAATTTCGGGCAATGGCCCGGTGATTTTTTTATGGGTGGGGCTTTCCCCAATTAGAATTTTTCTACACAATTCAGGAAATAGAAATTCCCCTTCACCACAAATGGTGTAATCGGATTTTAAAAAAATGGGCTGGGTCTCTGTTTCAAAACTAACTTCAGGTCCCCCCAAAACTATGACGAGTTCCGGAGAAATCTTTTTAAGCAAAGAAACAAGTTCAAAACTTTCTTTAATGTTCCAAATATAAACACCGAGTCCAAGAATGGTCGGTCTTTTTGAAAGAATATGTTCCGCGATATCTAAAGCTTTTTGTGCGGTCGTGTACTCTGCAAGGCTCGTATCGCTTTGTAGTTCTCCCATGTTGGCAAACAGATACCTCAGTCCAAAGCTCGAATGAAAATAGGAGCTGTTTAACGTGGCTAAGACTATCTTTTTCTGCATGGCACGAGATATGCCCCTTTCCTTAGTTTTTTGCAAAGAGCTTTTTTTTGAGCGATGATGAAGTCATGAAAAGCCCATCGTGGATAGATGCTCACTGCCATTTAGCCTCCGACAAATTTAAAGATGATCTTTCTCAAGTTCTTGAAAGATCCCAACAGGTTGGAGTCACAGGTTGGGTCCAAGGCGGAGTAGACCCTGTCGACTGGAACCGCCAAAAAGAGCTCAAAATCCAGTGGGGTAAAAGATTTATCACAAGCTTTGGGCTTCATCCGTGGTGGGTTGCAACTGCTTCTGCTTCGGTCTTAAATCAAGGCTTTAAGCAACTAGAGGAATCTTTGCCTCAATCAGATGCCATCGGAGAGTTGGGTCTCGATTTTGGGCAAAAACATGATTTTAACCGCTCCCAACAAACTGATGCTTTTAAACGCCAACTCGAGTTGGCTAAAAGATATCCCAAGCCACTTATTCTTCACATCGTAAAAGCTCATTCCGAAGCTTTAGACATCTTAAAGTCAATGGCTCCGTTTCCAGAGGGAGGGATAGTCCACTCTTTCTCAGGTTCCTACGAAATTGCCCAAGCCTATTCAAAGCTTGGACTGCTTATTTCAGTGGGAGGAGCCATCACCCAAGATGGCTATTTTGGTCTAAAGAAAGCAATTCCCCTTCTTACTCTCCCCCAAATTGTGGTAGAAACCGATTCGCCTGATCAAGTTCCGATATTAAAAGAGGCTGGTCAACGAAATGAACCTAAGCATCTGATTGGAATTGCAGAAACCATAGCTCAGCTAAAGGGTGTTACTACTCAGGATGTTCTTGATCAAAGCACGCGAAATTTAGAAAAGTTGTTCGGATTGATTTGAATGATGGAAAAAGAATTAGAATCGGTAAAAACTATCCAACCCATGAGTGAAGGGGAGCTGGAAACTTACAAGCTCCACCGACGATTTGATCGAATGGGTCGTCTCATTGGCGATCAAAAAATGAAACGCCTCATGGATTCCCATGTCATGGTTATTGGATTAGGCGGTGTAGGTTCATGGACAGCTGAATCTCTAGCGCGCTCTGGAATTGGAAAAATCACCGTAGTGGACTTTGACGAAATCTGTATCACAAACTTCAACCGACAGCTTCATGCGCTCAATGGCTTAGTAGGTTCGCAGAAATCGGATGTCATGGCTAACCGCCTCCAAAAAATAAATCCCGGAGCGAAAATTGTTTCTATCCCCAAATTTTACAACGCTGATCACTGTGATGAAATTTTTAAAGACAGACCCGATTATGTCGTTGATGCCATCGATAACATTACGGCCAAGTGCCATTTGATTGCTCATTGCAGGTCTCAAAATATCCCAATCGCGGTATCCACAGGATCGGGAGGAAGATTAGATCCCTCCCAAGTTCGAGTAACTGACCTCGCCCTCACTACTGTCGACCCACTCGCCAAAGCCGTGAGGAAAGTTCTGCGGGAAAAATACCAGTTTCCAGATATAGAAAATCAACCATGGGGAATCCCGGCCGTTTACTCCGCAGAACCCTATTCAGAGCCCCAAGAACTTCACTATGACGGTGGCAAAGGATTTCGATGCGTCTGCCCACAAGGTGATAACCCATATTTTCAGTGTGATAACCGTAACCTAATACTGGGCAACGCAAGCTTTGTTACTGGTACTTTTGGTCTGCTGTTAGCATCCGTCATCGTAAGAGACCTCATCAAATAAGATTCTATTTACGAACCCCTTAGAAGTAAGAGAAAATAAGAATTATCTAACAGGTTCAAACTCTAAAAACTCTTAACATCATTTGAGGTTCAGCATGAAATCTTCTCATGTCCTGTCCATCTGCGTCTTCACTCTCTGTTCTTTAAAAGTTTTCTCCCTGCCCGCAGCTTTCGACTTACGGTCACTCGATGGGAAAAGTTATGTATCTAGTGTAAAAAATCAAAGTGGAGGCACTTGTTGGACTCACGGCACGATGGCAGCTCTTGAGAGCAACTTACTCATGACCAATACATGGAAGGCCTCTGGAGAAACTGGTGAACCTAATCTTGCCGAGTACCATTTAGATTGGTGGAATGGATTTAATCGTCATTTCAATCAAGATATTGCCCCTTCAAAAGCAGGCCTGACTGTACATCAAGGAGGAGACTATCGTGTCGCTGCAGCTTACCTCTCGCGAGGTGGCGCGGTTCGAGACGTTGATGCTCAATCGTATAGTTCAGCTCCAAGTTTTTATTTAGATACTTACCGCATATTTTATGCACGAGATATCGAATGGCTCTCAGCAGGCGACAAAAATGAGAAAATTGATCAAATCAAAACTGCCATTATGGAAGGCGGAGTCATAGGAACAGCTCTCGATTGGAGCTCAGCTTTTTATTCTTCCTCTAAAAATACTTTCTACCAACCTAAGAGCAGCAATGAGGATCCCAATCATGCTGTGGCCATTATCGGATGGGACGATAACAAAGTGACTCAAGCACCGCAAAAAGGCGCTTGGCTTGTTAAAAATAGCTGGGGGAGTAGTTGGGGAGATGAGGGTTATTTCTGGATTTCTTACTATGATAAGACTTCCGGCCATCACCCTCAAATGGGCGCCGTATCTTTTAAAAATGTAGAACGCTTAATTTACGACAAGATTTATACTCTGGACTACCACGGATGGAGAGATACCAAGCTTGGAGTTACAGAGGCTTTCAACAGCTTCATAGCTGAAGGTGGACCGAACGGCAGAGAAACTTTAAAAGCTGTTAGCTTTTACACCGCTACAGATAATGTCGGATACTTAGTTTCTGTTTACCGAACTTTTGAGAATGGACAACTTCGAGATTTAGTTTCCATGACTGACGGCGGGCACGCGACAGCCGGTTTCCACACTGTCGATTTAGACACCCCCGTCGAACTGAACAAAGGCGAAAAGTTTTATGTTCATGTAAACTTATCCCATGGTGGCCATGCTTACGATCGAACTTCGGATGTACCAGTACTTCTGGGTGGCTCAAGTCGAACTATCGTAGAATCAAAGGCCAAAGCTGGTGAAAGTTTTTATCTTAACAATGGCACTTGGGTCGACCTAACACAAGACGATAAGTCAGCTAACTTCTGTATCAAAGCACTCAGCAATTACTAAATCATTCTCTATTTCTTGAAGCTTAATGCTTTGGTGGGGCAAACATCAATGCAGCCCCCACAACCAATGCACACTGTGTTTTGGAGACCAAAACTCCCCATCGTAGGTTTTTTGTTGACGTGAGCAAACCCGGCAACATCAATTCCCATGGGGCAAGCTTGAGTGCACAATCCAATACCCGTACATTTTTCATTAGCAGCTACTTGGAATTTGGATTTTGAAATCTTTCCTGAAAGTTCCATGAATTTAGCTAATGGACATCCATAACGGCACCAGATTCGAGTTCCCCAAAAGGGATAGGCGGCAACACCAATAACTGAGCCAAACATGAAATCCACAAAGAAATCCTGTACCGCCTGAGTTTTTTGAATCAAACCTGGAACAGCGATAACTTTCATCGAATCAAATAAGAGAATAGCACCAAATAAAAAAGCAAACGTCATAACACTGATTTGAATCCAATGTTTTTTATTTGCGCTCTCTCCTCGAGGAGTTCCCTCTTTTACCCATTTTTTACCCCACACAGTCACTCCAACAGTCTCTGCCAAATTTCCGCAAGAACAGATCCAAGAACAATAACGCTTTCCAAAAAACCAAACAAATATGGGAATTACTAGAAATAAATAACTAGCCATTCCCCAACTTTTAAAGCCTGGGAATAAATAAACATGAGCCGATTTAGTGGCATAAGCTAATTCATCGTGCCAAAAGTCTTTACCGGAACCTAGAGGTAAAATGACGTATGGAATCAAAAAAAAGCCAACGAGCTGCACAAAAAAAATACTGGTAAACTTTTTCTTCTGATAAGAGCTGAGCGGCTGAACGACATTAGCTTTAAAAGAATAGGTGTTTTTATTTTTGATTAAAACCTTTCCGGCAATGACACATACAATCGTGGTGTAGACCAAGGAGTACCAGAACGACAGGTTCTTTCCCCAAATTCGAGTGTCTGCACCCGTTCCCAGTAAAACTTCGGGATATTTATAAACCGCGTAAAAAGATATTATTCCAGGCACAAATAAGATTATAAAAGCCCACTCCAGTTTGGAACGTTTCATAAACCCTCTTCGAATGAAAAATCTAAGTTTTTGCCTCTACGCACTTATCGGAAAAATGTTACAATTAAATGATAAATCCTATGAAAAACTCCCTATCTACATCAGAAAAGACCGTTTTAACTCTAACACTTTGCTTCCTATGTAATGACAGCTGGGGCTATATTGAACCTAGCTCTGGTTACATACTGTGGCAGGTTCTGTTCGGCGTCTTAGCCGGACTCATGTTCTTTGCAAAACGAATTTGGATAGGTTTCAAAAACATCTTTAACAAAGAACGCACCGAAAACTCCTCGCAATCCTAAATGACCACTTTAAATTGCCCAAGCAACGCACGCACACTCTCGCTTCGAGATCCAGCAGGTACTCTCTTTGAAATCGAATCTAAATTAGTCAGGCAACTTCACTCACAGGGATTAAAAGACTGGGAAGCGATTAAAGACTCGATAGCTTTCAAAAGCTTTGTGTCTCGAGGATTTTTAGTAAAAACCTGGGAACTCTCGGATGCCGAATTGCAAGCTCTTTTTCCGGACTTTGACCCCACTTTCAAATCTGAAAAATCTCACACTTTTTTAGGACACGATAAAATAAAGTTCACCAGTTATCCCTACGAGTGGGCTCCTGAAATGCTTAAAGCGGCAGGCCTTCTAACTTTAGATTTCGCTATTGAATTATCTGTGGAAAATCTTGGTCTCAAAGATGCAACGCCTTTCAATGTTTTATTTAATGGCTGTAATCCAGTTTTTGTGGACCTCTTATCGATAGAAAAAAGAAATCCAAAAGACAGTTTATGGCTTGCCTACTCTCAATTTTCTCGAACATTCATAAATCCTCTTTTGGCATACAAACATTTCGGTCACACATTAAAAAATGTATTTCTTTTACGCCGAGAGGGACTCACAGCTTCTCACCTTTTCTCACAAAGCTCATTTCTAAAAAAACTCCATCCATCCTTGATTTCTCAAATGACTGTCCCAGCACTTTTGGAAAACTGGACAGACCGAAAGCTTTCAAACCATCCCAACACCCATCGATTAATGGAGGAGAAAAGAGCAAAATTCACTTTTGATTACTTTTTAAAATCCGCTCGAAGGTCTTTTTCCAACATCACTTTTGACCACAAAAAACTGAGAACACAGTTTAAAAACTACATGGGCTCTGAAAGTCCGTACAGCCGAGACCAGTTTTCCACAAAAGAAAAAATGGTGCGACAATGGGTGGAAACTTATTCAGAAAAATCGGTGCTGGATATTGGCTGCAATGACGGTCACTTTTCAAGAATTGCAGCTGATGTCGGGAGATGGGTCTGTGCAATTGACTCTGAATCGGAACTCATTTCAAAAACATGGAATCTTTGCCGAGATACTCATCCCTCTATTTTACCCCTGGTAGTAAACATTGCCGACCCCTCTCCAGCCTCAGGTTGGAAAAATAGGGAATACAAATCTTTCCTCGAACGCTCAAGAGGACAATTTGATTGCGTCCTAATGTTAGCTTTAGTCCATCATCTTCTGACTACCGAAAGTATTCTACTACCGTATATTATTGAGCTCGCAAGCGAGCTAACTACAGACCATGTTATTTTAGAATGGGTCGGTATCAATGACCCCATGTTTCAACATCTCAGCAAGGGTCGAGATTATAGCCACCTAACGATAGAGAACTTCGAAAGTGAAGCCAAAAAACGATTTCAGATCGTCCAGAAATGCGAACTCCCCGGAAAAACTCGAACGCTCTATTGTTTGAAAAAGCTCTAAGCCAACTGCTCTTTTAGAGAAGCTGTAAAAAGGTCGATATCCACCCTTTGAGTGTCATACGACATCATCCAACGCACCAGATCTTTGTCATCTCCTGATTTCCAGACATAGAAAGGAAATTTCTTTTGCAAAGGGGAAATAATCTCTCTAGGTACCCAAGCAAAAACTCCATTTGCATCGACTGGATAGCCAATTTGAATTTCCGATATTTCAGATACTTTACTTTCTAAATAACGAGCCATCTCATTCGCATGGCTTGCGTGCTTCAACCAAAGCTCTTGATTTAGGAAAGCTTCAAATTGTGCCGCAATAAATCGCATTTTAGAAGCTAACTGCATTCCCTGTTTTCTTCTATAAAGAAAGTTTTTTGCAAGTTCAGGATTAAAAAACACTACCGCTTCTGCTCCCAATAGACCACATTTAGTTCCACCAAATGAGAGCACATCAACACCGATATCTCGAGTAAATTCACGAAAAGGCAGTCCTAAAGCCACCGCAGCGTTTGAGATGCGAGCTCCATCCATGTGAAAATAGAGATCGTGAGCTTTTGCTACTTTTGAAAGCTCCTCAAGTTCCGATTTTTTGTATACCGTTCCCACTTCAGTTGACTGAGAGATTGAGATCACTTTCGGTTGAACATGATGCTGATTGCCAACGCCCGATATACGTTTCACCATGTTTTCTGGGGTGAGCTTTCCAATCTTGTTTTCGACTGAAATCAATTTACAACCCGTAAAACTTTCAGGAGCACCACATTCGTCCTCATAAATATGTGCTAAGTCAGTACATAAGATAGCTTCAAAAGAACGAGCGCAAGTAGATAACCCCAAAACATTGGCAGCAGTCCCGTTAAAAACAAAATGAACTTCGATGTCATCACCAAAATATTTTCTAAAAGCTAACTCCGCTTTTTTTGTCCAAGGATCTTCGCCATAAGCTGGAGTATGGTTTATATTCGCACCAGTAATCGCATCCAAGATTTCAGGTAGGACCCCAGAATTATTGTCGCTTGCAAACCCCCGCCCTGTTAAAGACTCCATGTTTTTCCTCACCTAAAATGTTTTGCAATCGATGACAAACCGATATCGTACATCGCCTTTCATGGTTCGTTCGTAAGCAATGTTGATATCTTTCGCAGAAATCACTTCAACTTCAGATCCTATATTTTTCTCAGCGCAAAAATCTAGCATCTCTTGTGTCTCCTTAATACCACCGATAAGAGAGCCTGCAAGTCTTCGACGTTTCAAAATAAGTGGAAAAGCTGAAATCTGAGTTGATTCTGGAGGTACTCCTAAGAGAACCATCGTCCCATCTTTTTTAACAGTTTTTAAATACATGTTGAGATCATGTGGAGCCGAAACAGTATCCACGATGAGATCAAAATGATTGGAGAACAGGGTGCTAATATCTTTATTTTCTGTGCATATAAAATGACTGGCTCCAAGCCTCTTAGCATCCTGTTCTTTTTTGGGAGAATGACTCAAAACAGTGACTTCAGCTCCCATTGCAGCTGCCAACTTCACTGCCATGTGTCCCAATCCGCCGAGTCCCACTACTCCCACACGATCCCCCTTACCTGCTTTCCAAGTTCTAAGCGGTGAATAGGTAGTAATGCCCGCACATAAGAGAGGGGCTATTTTTTCAAGGCCCAATTTCGATGAGATTTTTAGAGCATAATCTTCGTCGACTACAATTTTGTTGGAATAACCACCAAACGTGGGAGTTTTTCGATCTTTTTCAAAACTATTGTAAGTGCCTACCATTCCCCCTTCACAGTATTGCTCTTCGTCGTCTTTGCAACTCGGACAAGTTCTACAAGAATCAACAAGACATCCAACGCCTGCAGCATCACCCATTTTAAACTGAGAAACTTCAGAACCTATTTGACTCACTCGCCCCACAATTTCATGACCTGGAACCATTGGAAATATCGACCCACCCCACTCATTTCGAGCCTGATGAATATCGGAATGGCAAATTCCACAGTATTCAATATCAATTAAAATATCTTTCGGTCCCAGCTCTCTTCTTTCAAAAGAAAAAGGGGCTAAAGCAGATGTAGCTGTTTGTGCAGCATAACCTTTAACGGAAATCATATTGGGGCTCCTTTAAATATTCCAATTCACTGGACATTTAGGTTATCTGATTAACCCATAGTTTCAATAACTTAAAACCGCTCCCATAGACACGATGCGGCATTTTTGGTAAGAAGGACCGCTTATGCGCATTTTACTGCTCACACCTCCAATGACTCAGGTCAATACGCCTTATCCAGCAACGGCTTATTTGACAGGTTTTCTGCGTTCTAGAGGTTTTGATGCTATCCAAGCAGACCCGGCTTTGGAACTTGTTCTTAAACTTTTAAGTAGCTCTGGACTTGAAAATATCGCTCAAATATTAAAAAAGAAATTCCCCCAACCTAGCAAAATCTCAAGTGCTAGTATCAAAAACTTCTTAAAGTTTGAAGACAGCTACATCAGAACCGTTAATAGTGTAGTTCGATTTCTGCAAAATCAAGATCCGACACTTGCTTACAGGATTGTGACCCACAACTATTTGCCCGAAGGACCACGATTTAAAACTCTAGACAACCTCGACCTTGATGAAAATGATGGGCTGCAATGGGCCTTTGGAGCACTAGGTCTTCAGGATCGAGCACGCCACTTAGCAACTCTTTACATTGATGATCTCGCAGATGTCATACGAGAAGGTGTTGATCCTCGTTTTGAATTTGCTCGATATGGGGAGAAACTCGCAGCAAGTGCTCCTTCGTTTGAACCACTTCTAAATGCCCTTTCGCGGGAACCCAGTTTGGTGGACCAGTACTTGGATGAGATCTCCGCACAGTACCACGCCAAACACCACCCCGGTGTATTAGCCCTCACTGTCCCATTTCCTGGAAATGTTTACGGAGCTTTACGAATTGCAAAAACATTTAGAGAAATATCGCCTCAAACTAAAATCATCTTAGGCGGAGGATATGTAAATACAGAGCTCAGAAATTTACAAGAGCCACGAATTTTCAATTTCATAGACTTCATCACTCTGGATGATGGAGAAAAACCCTTTCTTTCTTTATTAGAAAGTCTTTCCAAACCTCAAGAAAAACCACGTTTACTGAGAACCTTCGTGCGAGAGGATAATCAAGTGGTTTTTAAAAATGATCCATCACTCCATGATATTCCTTTTAAAGACACCGGAACTCCCACTTACGATGGATTACCTCTGAATCAATATCTTTCTCTCTGTGAATTTTTAAATCCTATGCACCGTTTATGGACAGACGGCCGCTGGAATAAACTCACTTTAGCTCACGGTTGTTACTGGAAGAAGTGTACTTTTTGTGACACTTCTTTAGACTACATTAATCGCTATGAGACCGCGAGCGCTGAAATTATCGTAGATAAGATTGAACAATTAATCAAAGAAACCGGCCAAACTGGCTTTCACTTCGTCGACGAAGCAGCCCCTCCAAAAACACTGGAAGCTTTAGCAAAAGAACTCATTAAAAGAAAAACGAACATTTCTTGGTGGACTAATATTCGGTTTGAAAAAAGTTTTGATTTAGAACTTACTCAATTATTGGCCGAAAGCGGGTGTATTGCTGTTAGCGGAGGGCTCGAAGTAGCCTCTAATCGGCTACTAAGTTTAATGAAAAAAGGAGTTTCAGTAGAGCAAGTAGCTCAAGTTACTCATCACTTTAGTCAGAGTGGAATCATGGTTCATGCATATCTCATGTATGGTTTTCCCTCTGAAACTGTTCAAGAAACCATCGACTCGTTGGAGAGAGTCAGACAATTGTTCGAGTCAGGATGCATACAATCTGGGTTTTGGCATCGTTTTTCGGTAACAACTCACAGTCCTGTTGGAAAAAATCCCGAGCACTATGGCATTTCAATCGAGACTCAAAAATCTAGTTTTGCAGAAAACGACTTGAAGTTTCATGACCCCGTAGGCTCGGATCCTGAACCTTTAAGCTTTGGCTTAAAAAAAGCAGTTTACAACTACATGCATGGCTTGGGACTAGATACCGATGTTAGAAACTGGTTTGATTTCGAAGTCCCAAAAACTAAAGTGAAGCGTCATTTTGTAAGCGCAATACTTAAGGAAAACAAAACTCTCACGTGCGTATCACAGGATCGTCTAATCAATTGACACTCATGTTAGTGTTCTGACACCCGCCTAATTCAGAGCCAAAAAATCCTTAAAAAGTCCAATTTTTTACGCAGCAAATTTTGGCCTACCCGATGCATCCCAACTATCTAGGGGGTCCGGTTTGTGAAAAACCGGAATAGGCAATGCGCCGACATATTCATTTCATCATTCCAATCTTGTTTTGCCTGATAGGCTCTGGTGCGTTGGCCATCAATTACACCATTCCTAAAGGACCTCTTCGCATGAGTAACTCAGGCTTCGTCTTAGCTCCCGAGCAAATGATTCATCAGACTGAATTCGCAACTGTTCTCGAAAATGGAAGAGTTAAACATTTTAAAAACATTTTACTGTCACCTAATCAGCCCATAGAAGCACGATTCGATGACGACGTCTTTCGCAAAATATATTTCGACTCAAATACTGGTAAAGTATTTTTAGGCAACGGCGACCAAGGATCCTCAGAGCTCACGAGCACCGAGACATTGAATGATTTAAAAGATTATTTCCTCGTTCTTGGAATGGAATCCAATCCTGTCATCAATAAATTTTTGCAGAATTATTTCCCCGATAATGGAATCGGAAAGGGAGAAAATCCAATTCCGCCTCAGACTCCAGTTAATCCCACTGAATCGCCAGCGGAAACACCTCATGGAATTGATGGTGATGGGCCTAAAAACCCTCGCCCTATTGCTCCTCTGCCCCAAGAAAAACCGAAAGACGTATTTACCGAAGCTATTCCAGCACCTGATTTGTTTGGAGTCCCAGATGCTCAACCTCAACCTCAACCTCAACCTCAGCCAGAGCCTCAGCCTCAGCTCACGACTGAAGAACGAGATTTTGAGTGTGTTAAGAGCAGTGGAGGTTATAAACCCCAGCACAAAGAATTCAGAAAGCCGTTAGGTTCCGATGCCATGACTACCCTTGCTCAATGCGAGCTAGCTGTAAAGGCCTCTCGTAATGGAGTGGTCTGCTCCTTTACTGGAATAGGATTTAAGCCTACCTACTTGAAAGGGTTTACTCAGAGTAGACCTGATTACGGTTATGTAGGTGGTTCATCCATAAGTTTTGAAAACTGCCTGTTCATCACCGAACGGTCTACTCCTGAGAAAGTTTGTTTTTGGGGTGGCGCTCAGTGGTATTCCACTCATCCTTCTGGAACTAGGAGCAAGAATGACGGTGGCCCGTTCAACTCGGTTAAAAGCTGTGTTGATAGCTATGGCGGCAAAGTGCGTGTAGCAGCACCTCCAGCAGAGAAACCAGTTCCACCTCCAGCAGAGAAACCAGTTCCACCTCCAGCAGAGAAACCAGTTCCACCTCCAGCAGAGAAACCAGTTCCACCTCCAGCAACTCGAGGCATTTTCCGAGGAGAGGAACCCCCTGCAACCCGAGGAGTAACTGAAAGACAAGGTCCTTTTGCTCGACCTCTGCGCAAACTCATTGATTTTTTCAAACCTGAGCCACCTACACGAGGACGGGTAGTTCCATCGGCAGCCAAAGGTCATGAGCTCATCAGCAACAACTGTATGAGTTGCCATAAACCGGGTGGGACAGCTTCTGAATTTCCATCATGGCTTGTTCAAAAAGGAGAGCTAGAGCGCCGGTTACTAAGCCAAAACCCGCAAGAAAAACTGGACGCTCAAGATTGGGTGAGAAAGTTAAATCAGGTTTTGAACTTAGATAAAAGCATGCCTCCCCAGCAAGCCACTGAGCAACGGCACTCCTTCCTTAAAAATCCCGAGTCGGCGAAATTTAAGGCATGGATAGCTCTACAGAACTCAAAGATTCCTGGTACTGAGCGCATCGAAGAGATTACTCCAAACGGCGATGATGATACAGATGGTGGAAATGACTCTCAACATCCTCGGCCCCAAGCGACTTCGGCTAAAAACTCGATTCAATTACTGCCTCAAAATAAATTAAATTTTTATCGTTCTGTTCTGCCTAAAGTTGAAAACCCAGACTTAGAAGCCGTTTTAAAGGATCCTAACACTATCTTTTTTGATAAGGGCTCTATGGTCCCTGGATATCAAGACCCGAGCCGGCCTGTAAGCGGTGTTAGAACTACCGAGGAGGGTTTCCGAGGTGCCGGGTTCGCAGCTGGAGCAACTCAACTCTACTTAAACCAACAAGGTCATCTCCGTGGATTTCATAAAGGAGTAGGTCTTGAAGGTTCGGGCAATACCAACACGTTTCACTTTTTAAATCTGCCCAAAGATGCAAATGGCAACTTGCAAAAAATAAAAGTTTTTAAAAGAATTATTCCACCCGATGAGACCCCCGTTTACGACTGGGTCTTCCCAAAAGGAACTGTTTCGGGTGAAATCGTGTACAACACAGACAGTGCTGGAAAACCGCAGGTATTAGAAATCCGCACCCGAACCAAAGATAGAGATCAAGGTGCTTGGGCCCCCGACATCGTGAAACCTTTTCCAACAGCAAGTTCTCTTAGCGAACGTTTAACTGAAGTAGCTCAAACCAATCCTGCACTCAAGGCTGAAGCAGAAGTTTTGCAGAGGCATTTGAGAAACCCAGCTCGATTACAACCCTTGGAGCTCAAGCGTGATGGTTTTCAAAAAGGAAATTTTGAATCCAGGGGTGGAACAGACGTTTTACCTAACATGTCTGAGACCATGGTCAAAGCATTGCTAGCAACGCCTTTCAAGTCATCGCTCGGTACCGAATGGGACAACAATGGTAGAGTCACAGCTTTTGCGCCTACAAGCAACCAGCCCAATGGAATTGTTTCGCAACACGGGCGAAGTGGCGCAATCCGCGTTGACCGAGAATCGTGTAATAAATGCCACGAAGATTCCAACAAACCGATTTACAAATTCTTTAATGAGAATCACCCCATGTTTAACTCATCAATTAGGGCTTATGGAAATCTACCAGGGAGCGACCGCAATTTAAGGTTCACGATTTTTGATCAAAACTACTTTAGAAGATTTGGGAACGATGGCCAGGGCGACAATCGAGTTATACGTCGAGACCTTTTGCCCATCTTAGATATACAGAGATAAATCAAAAACCAAACTCTACAACGCGATTCACTGCAGCTCCATTGAGAGAACGCACATGAATCAAGTAATCGCCTCTTAATGATGGGTCCAAAACTACTGTTTTGGTAAAATTTATATTATCCTCAATACATTCGCTTAACGGTCGATTAAATATGGTAATGGGCTGGATCACGATCGTGTTTTCAAACTGAGAGACTTTCACTTCTTTGAACTCTGTGCAGTTATTTGAAAAAGCCCCCGATAAAATCAATTTGTTCTTCTCTGAATTATTTTCAGACGAACCTTCTAAAAACTGTTCGACATTGACATCGCTTATAGGGGCGTAAACATATTCATCTTGTTCTAAAGATCGCGCCGAACTCACTTCGATACTTCCCATTTTTGCGCCCGAACTACCATCTATGAGTTGATAAATTCCAGGTTTTTCAACAATACCTACAGTTACAACTTCAGAATAAGGAACGATCATCATGAGACAAAATCCCATATAAACATACGCATGCTGTTTAACTGTGATTGTTTTAGCTTGGGGGTCTACTCTGACTTCGTTAGAGGATATTTTGAAACAACTATTTTTAAGCTCGCCTCCAACAGCCAACTGAACACGATCATTGCTATCAAAACCACGCGGAATAAAGACCCTAGTAATAGGAACATCTACCAATACTGGTTTTATGACCTCACCTAAACTATGTTTCGAGGCCAACATTAAAACGATCATTCCTAAAAATACGCGGTAAACCATATTTCCTCCCCAATAACTAAGATGTCTACTCAAGAAGCTGCAAACGTTGTTCCATGAAATATTCGTTCTGAATTCACAATCAGTCGAGACAATCTGGCCCCAAAATAATTGATACCGAGACTATTTCTTCCTTTTTGGAAGATCAGACGAGTTCTTTTGCAACGTTTTAAAAATCATTTTTTTTCTCTGGCTCGGACAAAAGCCGGGCCGAACACTATTGAAGGGAAAACCTCTACAAATCGAAGGTCGATTTTCATAAATCGTACAGAGCCGATTAGAGTCCAAAAAAACGCAATCTCCATTCGCTCTCTGTTTGAGTCTAAACAGCCGATTTCTTGAATTATAAGACTTGATAATTCCCGCTTTGATTAACTTTTGAGATATTCTCTTCAGCGGTCCATTTACTTGACGAGCTTCAAGAAATCCCATGTGATAAAGCTCTTCAGAGGTCACTTGCACCGGCATAGTGCAACAACCTGCCCAACACCCACGACACATCGAGGGTTTAAACCTAACCCAGCTACTTGGCTTTGCAATTTCTACCGTTTTCATCTTATAAGAGAGCCCTATGAAACTTAAAATAAATAGCCTATTTCCTACCCTGATTGGGACCGGTTCGCTACCAAATTTCAAAAGCCTCAACCAACGAATGATAAAAGATGTCTTAAGTCTTTCAAAACAAGACCTTATGGGCCAAAAATGGTCAAAAGAAAATTATTTTGGGGGATACACTTCCTATAGTTCTGTTTGCGACCTGCACTGCCGATACCCTTCATTTGCGGCGTTCGAAAAAGAATTACAGCCTCATGCAGAGAACTTTGCCAGAACCCAAGGATGGAACTTAAAAGACCTCGAATTGCGGATGACTCACCTCTGGGTGAATATTATGCCAGAGCACACTTACCACACTCTCCATCTTCATCCCCACTCGGCCATCAGTGGAGCCTATTACCTGCAAACTCCGTTAAAAAGCGTACCTCTCAAAATTGAAGATCCGAGAATGAACTGTTACATGAGTGCTCCCGTCCGTGAAAACCGCACACCTGCCAACGAATCGCTCTATTTTGAAGTCCAGGCCAAAGAAGGAGATTTTGTCATATTTGAAAGCTGGGTTCGACACGAAGTTCCCCCAAATCGATCAAAAAAGCCACGAATCAGCTTGAGCTTTAATTACAGTTTAGAAAACGTAGACTAATTGGACCCCTGCCTGTGAGAAAAGATCTTAAAGTTGCTGTGATCGGAACAGGACCCTCGGCCTTAATGGCAGCCGAGATCATAAGTGCTGCAGGGATTTCAGTTTCTATTTTTGAAAAGAGAAAAACTCCTGCACGCAAACTTCTCATCGCAGGAAGCTCGGGATTAAATGTCACTCATGACACTCCAGTAGTTAATCTACCCTCTCAATACTCAGGATCCGAAACATTTTGGAAAAATATTTTCAACCAATTTAATTCGAAAGATTGGCTCGAGTTTATTCATAGCATCGGAATTAAAACATTTAAAGGAACGAGCCGACGTTTTTTTGTAGAAAACATGAAAGCTGGAATGTTGGTCGCAAACTGGAAAAAAAGAATCGAACAACACAACGCAACCTGGTATTTCAATCATCAAGTCCAAAACTTTCATTTATTGAAATCGAGCGAAATAGAACTCCAATTTGAAAATAAACCCCTACAGATATTTGATGCTGTTGTTTTTTGCTTAGGCGGGGCCAGCTGGGAACCCCCACATGAAAAAATTGTTTGGCCCAAAATGTTTAAAGATAAAAAAATCGGCTTTGAACCTTTCACAGCTTCCAATGTAGGTTTTGAAGTTGACTGGAAACCTGCATTTTTGAAAGAAGCTGAAGGGCTCCCTCTAAAAAACATTTTGCTCCGCACATCCAAGGGGGTACTCCAGGGGGATTTAATGATCACCCATTATGGTCTTGAAGGCACACCCATTTATTCTATGGGAGTTCAAGGCAAAGCGCATATTGATCTCAAACCTGATTTATCTCATGAGCAAATTAGGGAAAAACTATCTAGACTCAAAGAAAACTTATCCCCGATAAGACGTATTCAGAAGCAATTAAAACTTACTGACGCCGCTCTGGCTCTTCTATTTCACGAGACACCTACAAATGAATTAAAAGACCTCTCAAAAATGACAGAAAGACTTAAAAATTTCCCCATCATTTTAAAGAAGAAGGGAAATCTCGAGAGAGCTATATCATCTGCCGGAGGACTCAAACTTCATGAGCTAAGTTCTGAACTGATGATTCACAAATGCCCTGGAGTTTTTGCTGCGGGTGAAATGCTTGATTGGGACACAACGACAGGTGGGTTTCTTATTCAGGCCTGCGTTTCTCAAGGCTATATCGCAGGAAAAGGTGTTCTAAAATATCTGAAAGCTCCTAAGGTAAAGCCCAGAAAGAGACTGCAGCAATTAAAGTAGGAACCAATCCAGAAACAAGTAAAAGAAACGGACTGATTCCCTCTTTTCCAAATGATTCTTTTAAAATCGAATATCCAGCCGGATTTGGTGCATTTGCAATGACAGTCAGACCACCGCCAGTTACTGCGCCTGCGACTAAGGCATACTTCAAAGATTCTCCAAGATTTGGAACTTGAGAGCCCAAGTAAGTCAGAGCCGCGTTATCAAGCACTGCTGTTAGAGCAGTGCTACCTAGAAACAAGGGAAACTCGGTCAGTTTATTGAGAAGCGGTTGCAACCACCAAGTCTGCATCTCTCCAAAGACGACCAATCCCGCCAAGAAGAAAGCGACTAGAAGACTTGACTTTAAACTGATGGGATCTTGAAACTCTTTGGTGATGTCAACAATTCCCAAAAACAATAAAAACAAAGCGACAAATAAAACTGGATGGTGAGAAGAAATGACTACACCGAGAACAACCAACAAGTGAATACCAATAAGCCAAAAAGGTACTGACCTTTGTTTCGATCGGGTTTCTCCAAGCTTTTTTAGCTCTGTTGAGAATAACAATGCTCCGATGAGGGCATTTGCAGAAACTGCTAAAATCGCCTTCCAACCGAAATTTTTCATCATGAAAGCAGTACCCCACCCCCATTTACTCGCTACCATGAGTACTGGAGGAGCCGCATAGTGAGTCAACACTCCACCGATCGAGACATTCACAAATAATATTCCTAAAGTTAAATATTTAAACTTTTCAGAAACCTGATTTTGATAAAATTCATTGAGCAAAATAAGTGCTGTCACGGTCATCGCAGCCGGCTCAGTGATAAAACTTCCGAGCAAGGGACCAAGCACCAAAGTGACCCAATACTTCGCCACTTTTGAATGACAGGGAATAATCTTGGAAAGATTTGACACTAACAAATTAGCCACTTCAATAATCGGTCGAGTTGCTGCCACTGTCATGATTACAAAAACAAAGATGGGCTCTCGAAAGTTGAGCGACTCCAAGTAATTTACAGCCCCACTGAAACTATTTGTTAGTGAAAAATAGAGAAACCAGACTCCTGCCCAAAAACCAAAAACTACTTCCACTTCTCCTAACAGATGAAAGAGATTTTCAAGAATCGAACCTTCCGGAAATTTGCTCGCAAGCGATTGAAACCTTTTAACTGCAAAGGTGTGAAGAACTGCGACAACAAAAATGAGAGTTCCCATAATCGTTAAATTGTACCAAATGTTGGAGACTTCTGTTTACTTCGTGAACACTCCTCACAAAATGGATAAAAATCAAAATATCGCTGTATATCTAAAGACCTAGACCAACCCTACATCACTTTGTAGACACTTTGAATCGAAAGCAACAAAATTTACCATTATAACTTATTGATAATATTACATTTTTAAAATTTGTTTTGGTTCGTTAGTTGCACACTTATGCCTCGATCTCAACCATTTTTAAGGGGTTCTATGCTAGTGAAAAGGCCATTCAATAGTAGGTTTATTTTTCTTTTTTTATCAACACTGCTCTTGATAACAAGCGAATCCGCCTTTGCTCGTTTTAGACTTTTCTCCAACCGTTCACGAAATGTTCGCACTATTTCAAGACCCGCAGTTCGCGAAGCTCAACCTGTTCACTCCGAAGAACAACCCAAAGCTCGTCCCATTCAAAACTCAATGACAACTCCCCCCAAGGAAAAGGGACCGGAAAAAGTTGAAACTCAGACACCTGAAACTCCTAAATTAAAACCCGCCTTTGGCAGAACGATCGCACAGACTTTCCAAAACCGGCCAAAACTCTTCCAGCGGCAAGTCAAAGAAATACCGCTAGACCCCTTCACTGCTGTTTTTTGTGAAAACCCTCACAAACTCGTCTGCGAAACAAATATGGAAAATGTTGCAGGAACAACTTGGCCGCAAAATATTTTTCCTCGTGATCCTCGTGGGGCTTTTGCTACTGGTAAAAAACTTTTGAATTATTTGACCGACCATCATTTCGAATACAACGACTCGAACAAGAAAGCTATTCACGACCAGTTATCGGCAACCCAAATTTACGTCACAAATATTTCGGGGCCCACCGCATTTAGTACTCCTCCCCGTATCGAAGTCCCTCCAACCTATTGGAATCTTTTCTCCGTATTTCATGAACTTGGTCATATCATCGATTTCAAGTCCACCTATCCACTTAACAAAGCTGAAGTAGCCCAAGTTTTAAGGAACACAAACCAAATCTCAAGCATAGACACGATGGAAGCCCTTATTAAGGAGAAGCAAGCGGAAATGACCGCCGACAAAGTGGCGGCCAAAGGTTTTGCGATCTTAGGAGATCCGCACATCAGAAAGCTAGGTTATGAGCCCGTCGACTCTCCATCTCTTTTAAAAACAATTAAATCTGCAATGGGTTTCCTATGCAGCTCCGAGGGAAGTCCAGAACATCCTTCAGGAAAATTCAGAATAAATTTTATTGGAGCCGATGAAGATTTACGGTCTGTGTTGGGTTGTCCATTACGGAGATAGTTTAGGAGTTCAATCAAGTGAACCGTATCAGGATATTAATATTTGCAACCTCTCTGCTGGTTTTTAGCCCTTCCGCTGAAGCCGGATTAATGAACTCCTGCGTACGCACTCTAACTCAGCTCGCGCTGCCCTACGCTGTCGAATATCACACTGGAAAAACAATTCGCCCTCTAGACCCGGAAGCTGACTCTTCGGAACTGATTTTGGGAGAAAGAATTGGCTTGGGTGATCGGGGCGGACTTTATCGAATCCAAAAAAGCTCTAATATCACTGGAGTCCCGCCATCGTTCGCAGGACTTGTTGCAAAGATTCCCCACACTGTCAGATTTTCGAAGGATCCCAAACCCCATGCTCAAGCTGAACTCGAAATGAAAAGGGAAATTCACACTTACAAATTACTGGAATCGAAGTGGTCTGAAGTAGAAAGAGACGTAAAGTTTCCAAACGACCCCGCCTGGGTCAAGGGTGCTATCCCTACGGCCCCCATTATAAAAAGTTTTGAAAGCAAAGAAGGTACAGTATTAATAAAGCCAGAAATAAAAGGAGAATCCTTACAAGCAATCTACGAAAAAGGGAAAGGCGATCTGTCAAAAGAGATGAAAGATTCTTTGAGAGAAATTTATTCGACTGTGAAAGCTATATCATCCCAAGTCAAAACTCCCATTGAAGATTCTACAGGTGTTTGGACTGAGGGAAGACCTTTTTACACCGATATTAACCCGGCTAATCTTGTGTGGGTTTCAAACCCAGCACAAATGAATCTCTTAGGTTTAAAGCGCCCCAGCTTTGTGTTCTATGAAATAACTCCGCTAATCAATCGGATGCCGCAATACTTACCTATAGATTAAATTTATACCTGCCTCCTTTTAGTGGACCTGATGGGGGTAAAGGGGGAAGAATTCATGAGTAATTACGCTTCTCTTAGGCGATTGATAGAGGGCTAGAATTGCAGTACTGGCTTTTTTGTGAGAAGAGCCAAAGCCTATTGCCCCAAT
>Ga0214923_10000195_pt1 | contig 93499 bp, 71 predicted proteins | sample LL1510_MetaG_FD_177993 | JGI IMG/M metagenome (GOLD analysis project Ga0214923, IMG submission 177993) | Freshwater microbial communities from Lake Lanier, Atlanta, Georgia, United States - LL-1510 | ecosystem: Environmental > Aquatic > Freshwater > Lake | place: USA: Georgia | collected... | reverse complement strand
CCGGCCATGGCGGCACGATAACGCCATCAAGACCATCGCGCAAGTTCCCTATCTTCGCAATCAACGAAAGGTCCGATGCGCAAATCTTGTGCCGAACAGGATTGCCGGGAGGGCCGAGGCGAACGTCAAGCGAGAGGGTCCGGGCAGTCACGAGCCGGCGCGCATCACTCGAGGCAGTGACAGGCTGAAGCCTGTCCTACGGCAAGCGGGACGCTCGCCGTGCCGAACAGGATTGCCGTCACGGCCGGTCGGCGACGGCCTGGCGCGCGGTGACGATCTCCGCGTTGGAGAGCCCCCAGATTCGCACCGCCCCGTCCGGCGCGGCGGTCACGACACACGAGCCGTCCGGGGAGAGGTCGAGCGCCGCTGGACGATCGGACTGGCCGGGGAGCGAGAGGAGTTCGTGACCCCCCTCCACGTCCCAGATGCGGGCGGTGCCATCGGTGGCGCCCGTGACGATCCGGCGGCCGTCGGGGCTGAAGATCACCCGCTCCACGCCCCCCTCGTGGCCCACGAACACCCCCTTCGCGGCCCCGGAGGAGACGTCCCACAGGCGCACCGTGCCGTCGAGCGAGCCAGTCGCCACGCGGGAGCCGCCGGCGTCGAACGCGATGGCCCGCACGGCCGCGGCGTGGGCCGCGAAGATCGGCCGCCGCCTGCCGGTGGCGAACTCCGTGAGGGAGACGCTGCCGAACGCCATGCCCGTGGCCAGCGTGCGGCCGTCGGGGCTCGCAGCCAGGCAGGTGACCAGCCCCTGCGGGGGCAGTCGCGCGGCCACGGCGCCCGTGACCGCGTCGAGCAGGGTGTTGCCGGCGTGGGCGACGCGGCCGCCCCCGAGCCCGAACACCGCCCCGGCCCCGTCGGCCGGCACGGCCCGCCCCACCGACGCGGCCAGGCAGCGCGAGCCGCTCGAGCAATCCCAGATCGTCAGCAGGCCCCCGCGTGAGGTGGCCAGGAGGCGGGTGCCGTCAGGGCTGAACGAGATCGCCATCGTGTCGGGCGGCTGGTCGGCGAGCGGCGCGAGCGGCTCGCCCGTGGCGGCCCGCCACACGCGCACCGCGGCACCGGCGGCGGCCACCAGGCCGCCGTCGGGGCTGAACGCCAGGTGGCCCACCTCGTCCGTGGGCCCGGGCAGCCTGTGCACCCGCTCGACCGTGCGCGGGTTCCACAGCTCAACGCCACCGGCCCCGCGCGGCGCGACCGCGAGCCAGCGGCCGCACGGGCTGAAGGCGAGGGCCGCGGCGCCACCGACGCCGGGGAGGACCGCCAGCGGCTCCCGCGCGGCGCGCGACCAGACCCGCACCGTGCCGTCCTGGCTGCCGGTGGCGAACGTCTCGCCGGCGCCGCGAAACGCGATCGCCGTGACCGACGCCTCGTGCCCCGACAACGTCCGCTCCCACTCGCGGGCCGCCGGGTCGCAGAGCCGGAGGTGGCCGTTGACGGCCCCGCTGGCCAGGTGCGCGCCGTCGGGGCTGAAGGCCAGGGCCGTGATCGGTGCGGAGTGGCCCGCGAGCGAGCCGACCACCGCGCCCGTCGCCACCTCGCGGACGTCGAGCGTGTGGGCGGCGGTGGCGGTCGCCACGCGCCGGCCGTCGGGGCTGAATGCGAACAGGGGTGCGTGCTGCCCCTTCCAGGCCGCCCGGGCCTGCTGCACCGCCGCGAGCGACCGCCCGTCGCGGGCGTCCAGGAAGCGGACCTCGTCCGTGCCCCGCCGGTCGCGTGCCGGGGTCACGGTCGCCAGACACGAGCCGTCGGGGCTGAACGTGAACTGCGCGACGTCGGCGTCGGTGCGCGCGAGCAGCCGGCCCGCCTCGGCGTCCCACAGGCCCAGCCGGCCGTCGGGCGTGACGAGCGCGATCCGCGAGCCATCGGGGCCGAACGCCGCCCTCGTGACGCGGCCCTGCTGTTCCGCGAGGGTCACCCCGCTGTCGGCGTCGTGAAGGTCGACCACGTGCACGCGGCCGTCGCCCCGATGCACCGCGGCCCGGCGGCCGTCGGGGCTGGTGGCGAGCGTCGCGCCCGCATCGGGTGCCGCGGCGGATGGATCGGGGGCGCCGCCGCGCCACGCCGCCACCCAGAGGTCCGCGCGGGGCTCGACCGGCAGGCAGCGGTGCAGGCCGTCGACCGAGAAAAAGAGCAGGTCCACGGCCCTCCGCCCCGCGGTGCTCGTGTTCCGGTAGGCGTTGGGCTGCACGCGTTCGTGGCCGGTGGGAGGGCCGGGCGTGAACGCCGCCACCCCGAGGACGTCGCCGGCGGGACCGAAGGCGAGGTCGTCGACCTCGCGCCCCGGCAGGCTGACGACGACGAGCGCGTCGTCGAGGCGGGCCGCGAGGATCCGGGTTTCGAGCGTCGGCCGCCCGCCGAGGATGGCGAGATTCCGCGCGAGCGATTGCCGGGCCGGCCGCAGGTTGCCGCTGTCGACGCCGGCCCGCAGCGCCCGGAGGTTGGCGACGAACAGCGCCCCGAGGGCCTCCCGGGTCGCGGCGTCGGCCCGCTCCCGCTCGCGGACCGCGGCCGCACGTTCCCGTTCGGCCCGCACCGCGAACAGCGAGACGCCGACGATTCCCGCCAGCAGCGTCGCCAGCACCGCCGCCGCCGCCAGCGCCGCCGCGCGGTGCCTGCGGGCCAGCCGCACGACCGCATCCACGAGCCCGGGCGGGCTCACGGCGATCGGCTCGCCGCGGAGGTGCCGGCCGAGGTCAGCCTCCAGTTCCGCGGCGCTCGAATAGCGCCGCGCGCGGTCCTTGGCCAGGCAGGTGGCCACGATCGTGTCGAGGTCGCCGCGCAGCCGCGGCTCGAGGGACGCCAGGCGGGGTGGCTCCACCTCCCTGACGATCCGCGCGACGTCGTAGACCGGGAGGCGGGCGACGTCGTGAGGAGGCCTGCCCGCGAGCAGCTCGTAGAGCACCACGCCGAGCGCGTACACGTCGGCCCGCACGTCGAGGTCGTCGGAGGAGCCGGAAAACTGCTCCGGCGCCATCGATGAGAGCGTGCCGACGAGCTGCCCCGCGTCGGTGTGGAGCGTCGTCACGGCCACGTCGCTGTCGGTGCAGCGCGCCACGCCGAAGTCGATGACCTTCGGGCGGCCCGCGGCGTCGACGAGGATGTTGCCCGGCTTGAGGTCGCGGTGGATGACCCCCTTGCGGTGGCCGTGCGCCACCGCCGCGCACGCCTCGCGGAACAGGGCGAGGCGGTCGCGGTCGGGGAGGCGGTGGGCGGCCGCGTAGTCGGTGATCGGCCTGGCATCCTCCACGAACTCCATCACGAAGTAGGGCACGACCCCGTCGCCCACGGGCTGCGTGCCCACCGAATAGATGCGGGCGATGCCGGGGTGGTTGAGCCGGCCGAGGACGTGCGCCTCGTGCTCGAACCGGCGCGCGGCGGCGGCGGAGAGCATGCCCGGCCGCATCACCTTCACGGCCACGGTCCTGCACGGCATTCCCTGGAGCGCCTCGTAGACGCGGCCCATTCCGCCCTGGCCGAGGAGCCGCACGATCGTGACGTCGCCGAGCCGCGCCCCCGGGGCCAGCGGCGCGGCCGCGTCGGCTCCGGAGCGGCCGAGAAACTCGGTGAGGCCGCCGAAGCTCAGGCCCCGCGCGGCCGGGGCGCCGGCCGTGGAGGGGCCGGCCGGTTCGTCGCGAGTGAGGGGTTCGGGTTCCAACGCGTCCTCCGGTGCGGCTGCGCGAGTCCTTGCGGATTGTCGCGTGGGCCGCGGCGGCCCAAGGCTCCTCGAGCGTTCGCCGACCCCTCGCCAATATTCCTAATTCGCCCGGCCGTCGCTCCAGTTCTCGGAAATTCTCTTTAGTCGGGGCGGTCACTTCCCAGCGCGGCCCTGACGGCCTCGCGGGCCTCGCGCCACCGGTTCTTCACGGTCCGTTCGGAGCAGTCGAGGATTCCGGCGATCGTCCGCTGGTCGGCGCCGAGGTACCAGACGAGGTGAAAGACCTCGCGCAGATCGGCGGGGAGCGCGGCGATCGCGGCGTGGAACCGCTCCCAGCGGTCGAGCGGCTCCGGGCGGGTCGCGACCTCGTCGACGAACAGCCGCGCCGCGTCGCGGCCTAATCCCGGCACGACGTTGGTGTCGTGGTTGGCCGCGTAGGACGTGGGCCCGGCATTGCGGCGGGCGAGGTCGACGAGCTCGCGGTGGATCTGCGTGGCGGCCAGGGCGATGAGCGAGCGGGGCGGCTCCCGGCGTTCGGCCATCTGGCCGAGGGCCCGGTGCAGGCGCATCACGGCGCCCTGAAAGACGTCGTCGGTGTCGTCGTGCCGCCGCACACCGGGGAAGTTGGCGAGCATCCGGTGGGCCAGCCCGCGGAGGCGGTCGCTGCACAACTCGATGACGCGATCCCGCGCGGCCGCGTCGCCCGCCGCCAGACGGGCCAGGCACTCGGCGAGCGGGTCGACGTCGTCCATGGCGGAACTCCGGCGGGAAGTGTGGCCGGTTTCGGGCCCGTTGCGAAGACCCGGGCCGAGAGTTGCCCCTGGGGGCGGGATTTCTCGCCAAGGAGATCGGGCGGGCCGTCGGGCCCGCCGGTGCACGCGACTCCAGGAGACCGACCTGCCGTGAACGTCAGCCGTGAATTCCCGCGCCATGATCCCCGTGCCGCGATCCCCGCCTCCGGGGCCGGGCGGCCGGCGGCTGTCTGTCTGCCTGCCGGTCCGCATGAGTTGCTCGGCCTTTCCGCCGACGTCGTCTCCCCCCGCCTGATCATCGAGGCGGCGCGGCTGCGGCTGCGGGCCGTGCGGGCCAGCCGGGGAAGCGAGCTGGCCGTGAAGCGGTTCGTCATCGGCCAGATCGTGTCGGCCCGCGGCACGATGCTCGCCGCAGCCCGCCGCCGCGGCCGCTGCTAGGAGCCCTGGAGTCTGCCGGCCGGCGCGTCCGCCAGGATGGCGTGCACGGCGACGGCGGCGAGGAGGAGCCGCGCGGTCCACAGGCAGGTGCGGATCCAGTTGGTGGCGACGAGCCGGGCGTGCACGGTCTCGTCCCAGCCGAGGGAGAGCAGCGTGTGGCAGGGGATCTGCAGGAAGAACGTGCTCGCCCAGATGCCGGCCAGGGCCGCCGCGGCGGTTCCGGGAAGCCAGGCCGGCACGCCCCGCGGCGGCCGGAGCACGAAGAGCACGGTCGCGGCAGCTTCGAGCAGCATCGCCGGGATCACGACCGCGCCGGTGCGTTCCCGGTGGAGTGCCTCCCAGTCGGCGAACCGCTCGTGGGGCCAGCCGGCCATCAGCGGGTAGTGCACGACCTGCACGTACCAGATCAGGCCGGTCATGAACGCCGCGGCGGCGAGGTTGACGACCGCGACCAGCGCGGCCGACGGGAGACCGAGGCGGGCGGCAGGCGGGGCGGTGGAATCCAGGCTCCGATCGACGATGTTCCGATCAACCATGCCCCGATCATAGGCCGCCCGCCCGCCGGTGCCTACGGCGCGGGCCGTGCCACCGGCATGCCCGGAACGCGCCGCACGACCGTCACCCGGCGACGGACCGGAGCCCCCGGCGCATCCCCATCTCGGCGGCCGCCCGGGCCACTCGGCGGCCGGCAACGCCGATATACACAGGGCAGGGATGCTCCGGACGACGGGGGGTCGTTTCGGGTGTGGGGGTGCGGTCGCGCCACGGCATGGATGCCGCGGACGTGCGTCCGCGGGGGATCGTCGGCCAGATGTGCGCGCTTGTCGGACGGATGCGGTCCGTCCGCGCCCTGCCTGCATCGTCGCTCTGTGCACCCCTGATGGTGGCGGTGGTGGCGTGGGCGTGCCTGGCCGGCCGCGACGCCCGCGGCCAATCCAGCGGCGGCACGCTGTGGAGCTTCCTGGGCATCCCCACCAACGCGTCCGACCAGGCGTCGTCGAATCCGGCGATCGCGGCCGCCGCCCAGGCGAAGGCCGCCAAGCACCAGATCTGCAAGAAGAAGAAGGCGATCCAGTATCTCGCCGGCATGGGCTGCTCGCCGGATCATCCCGAGGTGGCGGCGGCCCTGCTCGCGGCGCTCGGCGACCCCGACGAGCCGGTGCGCTACGAGGCGGTGAAGGCGGTGCTGCAGACCGCGGGGGCGTGCCAGTCGGGGAAGGAGCAGCGGAAGTCCCGCAAGGCGATGTCGGCCTCGGACCGCTGCCACCAGTGGAAGCAGAAGTTCGACAAGGCGATCTGCGACTGCATCGACCGCCTGTGCGGCAAGGCGCCCCCCAAGGAGCACAAGCACAAGAAGTTGTTCGGCCGCGGCCAGGACGAGTGCCCCGAGGAGCCGGAACACTGCGGTCAGGGAGACGGCAACTGCTGCACCCCGGAAATCCGCGAGAAGCTCCAGCAATTGGCCTACGGCCGCGACGACCGCGGCTGCTTCCTCGAGAAGAGCGATCGCGTGCGTGCGGTGGCGGCCGAGGCGCTCGGAGCCTGCTCGGCGTGCAGCGGCTGCCGGCAGGGCGTTGACGACTCGATGCTGCCCCGCGAAATGGCGCCCGACGACGAGCGGGAGCTCGTGCCGGACGGGGTGAGCGTCCTGCTCGACGGCGACTGCGTGTACGACAGCGTGCTCGTGCCCGCCCCCATGCAGCCCACGCCGGCGCCGGAGCCCGTCCCGGTGCCGCAGCCGGCCGCCCCCGAGCCGGTGCCGTGCCCCGTGGCCCCCGAGCCGGGGCCGGAGTTCGTGCCCGGCCCGGCCCCGCTCACCGTGCCGGGTGCGATCCCGCCCCCCTCCGCCAGCAGGCCCACCGCCGAAAAGCGTCTCGCCATGCTCCCCGGCGCTCCGATTCCGGGTGGCGTGGCGGCCCGCGGCGCGGCGCCCGCCGGGCCGCCACGGCAGGGGCGGCAGAGCGTCGCCCCCCGCGCGACGCTCTGGAATCCGCGGGATCCGGCCGCGGTGTTGCGGATCGTGCCGCCGGTCAGGGGCGTCAACTGGGCGCAGCCGGCGACCCCGCTCGAGACGGCGCGGGCCGCGGCGGGAACGCTCGCGGTGGGCGCGGTGATCGAGGCCTTCGTGGCGGCTCCCGGTGCCGACGGGGCGGCGGCCGCCACGCAGCGGCATGTCGGGCGAGCGCCCTCGTCGCAGGCGGTCTGGGCCCGCGTCGGCCTCGCCGGGCTCGCGATCCTCGCCGCCACCCTCCTCCTCCAGGTGCGGGCCGGCGGTGCGGCGGCGCGGCGCCGGCGTGCCGGTGCGGTTCGAGCAACACCGTCCGGGCCGCCGTCACGCGGCGGGCGGTGAGGGGCCCTGCTCGGCCGCGGGCTCGCGACGCTCCGCCTCGAGCCGGGCGTGGATGTCGAGGAGTATCTCGGCCGCCTCGCCGAGGGCCGCGCTGCAGAAGGCGACGACCGCCCCTGCCGCCGCCGCCGCCACGCCATTGACGACGCCGCCGCCGACCCGTCCGCCGACGATGCCGGCGATCAGAAACGCCACCGCGGCCACGACGCCGACGAGAACGCTCAGCCCCGCTGCCACCGCGGCGAGGGGCACGACGAGCCGGAGGATCGGAAAGTGGCGGGGCATGACGTCGTCCGTTACTCTACCAAGCGGCGGACAGACATGCAGATAACGTACGAAGGAGCGCGGTCACATGTGGGAGTTGTTCGCTGCGTTCGCCCAGAGGCTGGAATGGGCGATGTATGGCACGATCACGGTGCCCGAAGCCATCCAGCAGCAGCTTGCGGCCAATTCAGCCGTTGCCGTGCCCGGGGTCAAGACGATCGTCAACTCGGGCTCGACGTGCATGTGCGACAAGGGGCTCGCGCCCTGTGCGGTGGCAATGGGTCTCCCGACGATCAAGACGTCGAAGGCTCCCGCCTTGAACGAATCCAGCGCTACGTTCTCTGTTTTACCGACCTTCGGGATGTGCACGTCGACGGCGAATCCGACGGTTTCCGCCGCGACATCGGCCGCAATGGGGGTGCTGACGCCGATGCCCTGCTTGCCCCAATTCATTCCCCCGTGGTCAGGCACGAGCACGACCGTGAATCTCTCCGGCGCTCCGGCAGTGAATGCCATGAGCAGTTTGAAGTGCTCGTTCGGGGGCACGATCAAGGTGACGGTCACTGCGAACCAGATCGTGAAGACGAGTTGAGCGGAGGATTCACGGGCCCGCACCGCCCGGGTTCTCCGCCGGCCGCACGGTGACCCGCGTCGGGTCCTCCGGGTCCACCATCACGTCGATCTCCGCGCCCGATGCAAAACCGCCGATCGCCAGCCGCGGCACGAGGTCGAGGCACGTGGCGGCGTAAGGCGGCCCCGCGGCCGGCGACACGGTGAGGCGGAATCTGACCAGGAACGACGTGCCGACGGTGACCCCGGTCTCCTCCATGGCGTCGATCCGGGCCCGCGCGGGCCGGCCGACGGTCGCCAGCCGCAGGCCCTCGGCCGCCGGCCGGAAGCGCCACAGGAAATGACCGACCAGCGTGGCGGTGAATCCGCCGGCGATCAGCGTGACGGCGACCGCAAGCGCGGGGTCGTCCGCAGCGACGATGCCGACCAGGCCGACGAGGCAGCAGGGCATGACGACGATCGTGAACGAGCCGGTCCAGCCGAGCACGCGGGCGTAGTAGGGAAGCAGCGGCAGCATCGGTTCAGGCGCCGGGGGTGGTGGTCTCGAGGGGCGGCGGCATCCAGCGCTCGGCGGCGAGCAGTTCGCGGTCGGTGCGGCGCACGTGTTTCAGCACGGCGCCCGTCCAGGTGGCGGCCGCCTCGTCGGCTCCATGCAGATTCGCGCCGGTGAGGTCGGCCCGCGCGAACGACGTGCCGTCGAGCCGTACGTGGGCGAGGTTCGCCCAGTCGAGTTTCGCACCGGTGAACGTCGTCCCGGTGAGATCCGCCTGCTGCCAGTTGGTGGCCGTGAGGGTCGCCCCGGAAAAGTCGGCCTGGCCGCAGCGGGCCTCTGCGAAACTCGCCCCGCGAAACAGCCCCTCGCCGCAGGCGGCCCCGGTCAGGTCGGCCGCGTCGAGGATGCAGCCCTCGGCCGCGGCGCGGCCGAGCGTCGCGCCGGCGAGGGTCGTCCCGCGCAGACTGCAGTGGGCGAGCGTAGCGCCCGAGAGGTCGGCCCCCGAGAGGTCGGCGGCGTCGAAGACGGAGCCGTGCAGGTCGAGCCCCGCAAGCTTGGCCCCGGCGAGCGCGACGCCGCGGAACGTGCAGGTGTCGAACACGCCGGCGTCGATCCCGGCCGGGTCGAACGCCAGGCCGTCGAACGACGTGCGGTGGAGCCGTGTCCGCCGCCAGGCGATTCCCGCGAGCGTCGCGGCGCGAAAGTCGCCCCACTCGAGCGTGGCGTTGCAGAAGTCGGCCCCCGTGAGGTCGGCCCCGGTGAAGACCGGGTGGTCGAGCGCGGCCGAGGCGAAGCTCGCCCCGGTGAGGCTCGACCCCTCGAACACGGTCTGCCCGAGCCGGCAGCGGTCGAAGCGGGCCCCGTCGAGCCGGCAGCGGACGAACGCCATCCCGCCGAGGTCGAGCCCCGAGAAGTCGGTGGCCGTGAAGTCGGCCTCCTCGTAGCGGGTGCGGGCGAGGTCGGCCCGGCGGAGCGCCGCCGGCTCGAACGTCGCCTTCGCGAGCGACGCACCGGCGAGCACGGCGCCCTCGAGCGACGCGGCCGAAAGCACCGCCGCGCCGAGCAGGCAGCCGGCGAGGTTCGCGCCGTCGCAGCGGGCCCCCGTGAGATCGCCCTCCCGCAGGTCGGCGTTCGACAGATCCGCCCCGGTGAGATCGGCCCCCGTAAACACGCCCTTGGCCAGGTTCGCCTGCTCGAACACCGTCGCTCGCAGGCTCGCCCGCACGAACGTCGAGCCACCGCCGACGAGTCTGCGGAACGAGCGGCCCGAGAGGTCGCAGCCGGTGAAGTCGCAGCGGCTGAGCCACCAGTCGTCGCAGTTCTCGGGCAGGACCGTGGCGCCGGAAAAGTCGCAGCCGGTGAACATCGTCTTGTGCTGCGTGAGGCCGGCGAGGTCGGCTCCTGAGAACCGGCAGTCGCCCACGATCGAATCCTCGAACCGTGCTTCCTGGAAGAGGCCTTCGCCGAAGTCGCAGCCGTCGATCATGCCGCGGCGAATCGTCGTGGCCGAAAGCACGAGCCCCGGGCACTGGCAGGCGTTGAGGGCGAGCGTGTCGCAGGTGCAGCCGGAGAGATGCAGGCCCGCGGCCGTCGTGGTGACGATCGCCACCTGGTCGAAGCGACAGTCGGCGAACGTCGCGCCGTCGAGCCTACAGCCGAGGATCGACCGCGTGATCGCGGCGCCGCTCCAGGCGGCCCGGGCGAGCGTGCCCCCCTGGAAGGCCGAGTGGTCGCAGACGAGCCCCTCGGCCCGGCAGCCGGAGAGGTCGCAGTCGGTGAACACCGTCCAGCCGAGGTTCGCCCCCGAGAGATCGCAGCCGGCGAACGACACCTGGTGGAGTGCCGCATGGCGGAGGTCGATGCCGGTGAGGTCGCGGCCCGAGAAATCCGCCCCCCGCACCATGCAGGCGGCGAGCGACCCGCCGCGGACGGCCATTGTGCCTGCTGCGGAGGCCTGCACGATCCGGCGCTGCACGCCCTCGTCGGGGGACGCGGGCACCGCGGGCTCGCCGGCGCTCATGCCCGCGCTCCTGCCCGGTCGGGCGCTGCGCGGACCGCGCCCGACACGTTGGCCCGGCCGAGGTTCGCCCCGCGGAAATCGGTGTCGACGAGGACGGCATTCCAGAGGCTGGCCGCGAACAGGTTCGCGCCGTCACACCGGGCACGGGACAGATCGGCCCGCGCGAGGCTCGCACGCAGGAGCCGCGACTCCGAGAGCACGGCGTCGACGAGCACGGCGTCGTCGAGCGTGGCGTCGGCGAGATGGCAGCGGTGGAACCGGGCGCCGCGGCCGAAGGCCTGCGTGAAGTTCGCCCGGTCGAGCATGGCCCCGCTGAAGTCGGCCCGGTCCACGACCGCGTCCTCCCACACCGATCCGGCGGCCCGTGCCAGCCGGAAACAGGCGGCGGCGAAGTCGGCGCCCTGCCCGGACCTCATGGCGGTGAGGTCGGCCGCCGAAAAGTCGGCACCGGCGGCATGCGCCCCGGCGAGCGAGGCGTTGCCAAGGTTCGCTGCGGCGAACCGCGCGGCGGTGAGCGTGGCCTCGGCGAAGTTCGCCCGTTCGAGCAGCGCGTTGTCGAATCGCGCCCGCTCCAGGTTCGCCCGCGAGAAGTCGGCCTGCGGCGCGATCACGTTTGAGAGATCGAGGCCGGCGAGATCGACATCGGCGAGCTTCGCGCCGGTCAGGTTCGCGCCGGCGAGCCTCGCGCCGGCGAGGGTCGCCGTCGTGAGGTCGGCTCCGGCGAGGTTCGCCCCCGAGAGGTCGGCCCGCGTGAAGTCGGCCCCAGTGAGATCGGCGTTCGTGAAGTCGGCCCCGGCGAGATTCGCCGCCACGAACCGCGCGTCGGCGGCGATCGCGTGGCGAAAGTCCACGCCGGCGAGGTCGAGTCCGGAACAATCGAACCCCGAGACGTCCATGTGCTCGAAGCCGTCTCGCCGGGCCGCCTCGGGATCGATCGGTTCTGCGGGATCGAGCGGCTCGCGGAGGGCCCACTTCGGCAGGGCGGCATCGATCTTCGCGGTGTTGGCGGCGAGTTCGGCGTCGAGCCGCTCGCGGAAGGCGATCAGCTCCTCCTGCTTGGCGATCGTCTGCTCGACGGCCGCCTGGAGCCGGCCGCCGAAGCCGGCAGGCTTCCGTTGCAGGCTGCCCTTGACCTGCTCGAGCATCTCGGCGAGTTGCTGCCGGAGCAACGCCGGCGAGGTGGGATCCTCGCTCGGGCCGGTCGCGGCCGCGAGGATCGCGTCGACTTTGGCCGGCGTCGGCCGGGCGAGCGCGAGAATCTGGTCGCGGGCCGCCTCGACCGTGGCCACCCTGTCGTCGTAGGTGGCCAGCGCGCCCGCGAGATCGGGCAGCTTCGATCCATCGCGGACGATCGACCGCTTCGCCTCCACGTCGGCCACCAGGGCGGCGAGCTGCTCGCGGACATGGGCGGGATACGTCATCCCGGCCCGGATCGAGTCCTTGATCCCGGCCTTCATGACCTCGGCCTCGGTTTGGGCCTGCTTCCGCGCGGCCAGCCGGGCAGCGGCATCCGGCGGCGGGGATGCGACCGGCATGCCCTCCTCGAGCCACGCGCGGTAGTGGGCCGGCGGCTGATCGACGGCGGCGAGCGGCTCGGCGAAGAGCAGCGCGGCGGCGACGTCGCGCAGGGCGAGCGACCTGACCGGACGGATTCCCCGCCACACGAGGACGACCGTACGGGCGTCGAGATCGACGGCGAGCGTGTCGAGCGCGAGGGGAACCTCGCACAAGTCGCCGAGCGGGTCGTGCAGCCGCGGCCCGGTCTTTTCGAGCACGAAGAGGCGGGCGCGGATCCCCGGCAGTCGCGTGCGGACCTCGGCGGCCTCGGCACACAGGTTTTCGAACACGGCCGGCTCGTCGCCCCGGAGGAATCCGGGCAGCCGCTGATCCGGCGGCGCGGCCATGAAATGCTCGGGGTCGAACCCCTGCGGCAGCCACGGCCAGCGGTCCTTGAGCCAGCCCGGGCCGAACCCCGCGAGCGCGTCGCGGCGCTGCCGCCACTCGCGGGCGAGAGGGCCGAAGCCGGCGGGCGGATGCGTGTCGCCGGGTGACGTGAGCGGAGCGGAGGCGTGCTCGATCGCAGGCACGGCCTCGGCCGTGCGGCCGACCCCGAGCGGGTTGGCGTGATCGCGGGGGCCGCCATGGGCCGCCGCATACGTCAGCAGCTGGCGATCGACGTACGCGGGCGTGCCGGGCCGATGGCCGAGGAGCGTCTCCTCCCAGGACCGCGTACCGGTGATGACCAGTGCCTTCCGCCGGCCGGCCAGCTCGACCGCCACCGAAAACCGGTTGGCGGGAGCCGAGGCGGGCCGGTGTGCGGTGCCCACGACGGTGTACTCGGCCCGGGGCTTGGTCGGCACGAAGTCGGAGGCATAGGCGAGGCCGAGCGCCGGATCGTCGCCGATTGAGCGGTCGCCCTCCGGCTGCAGCGGCCCGCCTTCCCGCGGCACGAGCGAGCCGTCGGCCGCGATCTGGAACGTCGCCTTGACGATGAACGCCGCGTCGAGCGGGCGGTCGCCGCGGGGCTCGGGGCCGAATCGGCCTACGAGCCAGGTCGGCACCAGGATCTCGGGGTTGCGGTTGAGGATTTTCATGCCGAACCCCGCGACGCGCGATCGGTTCGGTCAACCGAGGTTGATGGTCGGGGCGGTGACAGTGCAGCCTCCAGCGGTGACTTCAAGCCACGAAGCCTCGGACTGCATCAGCGTAACGCCTCCGAGTCCAGAGATCCGAACATCTCCAGCTGCGTTGACGATTTTCGCCCCTAGCGCGATGGTTTCCTCGCTATCACCTGTATTCACCGTGAGAGTGTGACTGGCGCACGTCGTCGACGAGGCTCCAGCAACGGTCTTGGCATCTTTAAAAGCCTTCAGGTTCCTCTCGAATGCCTCGATCTCATCCTGCGACATCGTCAATTTATGTTTCAGCACATACTTTTGGTCTACCGGTGCGACTTTGTTATATTCCTTCATGTCGATCTTGTTTTCACCTTGCATGAGTACCTTCGTCGGGGCGGTCATGTACCACTCGTACTTCGACGCGAGATTGATCTTCCGTTCGAAGCCCAGCATCAGTTGCGTCTTGAGGAATCCGTAATTCGACATGTAGTATCCGAGCACGGTGGAATCCGACCATCCCAGGATGTTCGACAGTTTCGAGAGGCTCAGCGACTCTTCCCATGTGCTGCCGCTGATGAAGCTCGACCACTGCGTCGCCCACCAGCTCTGCTGAGACGACGACGATTCGTCCTGTGTGACCTTGTAAGCCATGAGAGCCCTTTCCTGGAGAATGGTTTTCTAGCCAGTCTTGCCGACCTTGAGCGACGTCTTGTCGGTTGCGGAGAAGATCGTGATCACCTGATTGCCGTCGTCGGGCTTGAGCGTGAGTGAATTGCCGCCGTCGTCCTGGATCGAGAACGTCTTCGCCTCCCCCGGCAGGGAGAGGGGCGGCTTGTTGTCGGCGTTGTAGGCCGACCCGATCGCGTACGGCCTGTCGGGGTGGCCCTCGTCGAAGATCACCGTGACCTCGCAGCCGATCCGCGGCACGAACACCGCCCCCCAGCCCGGCCCGGCCGCGAACTGGTGGTAGCGGATCCAGCAGGAACTCTTCTCGTTGTTCTGCCCACGCCGATCCCAGCGGAACTGCACGCGGATGTTGCCGTAGCCGTCGGTGTAGGGCGACTTCGGGTCGTGGCCCGCCGGGCCCACCACGACGGCGGTCTGGGAGCCGAAGATCCGGGGGATGCGGGCGGTCCGCGGCGGCCGGAAGTCGACGTCGGCTGGAATGGCCTCGAACGCGCAGGTGCAGGCGAAGGCGCGGGCCCGGCCGCGGGCGTCGGCCTCGTCGGCGGGCTCGAGCCGCAGGTCGATCATCGTCGTCAGGTACGAGGCGTTCTGGTCCTTGCGTGGATGCCCGTCGAGGCGGAAGGTCGCACCGGCCGCCAGGCCGTAGCAGGCGGCCTCGCCCGCGAAAAAATCCTGCCCGCAGGTCTGCTCACCGAGCCGGATCCGGGACAGCGTGTCGCCGTCGGCCTTCTGCGAGTAGCCGCCGGGATACTCGAACCGCTCGAGGGCGCCGTGGGGGTAGGAGTGACTCGCCGACTCGGAGGCCTCGAGCTTGGCCTTGGGGTCGGTGTAGTCGTAGTCCTTGAGCGTGACCTTTCCGGTCGCCATGCGGCTCACGGTCTCCCAGCGATGGACGTGCTCCTTGCGGGCGGCCTCGGCGGCGCTGGTGGCGAAGGGGATCGAGTCGTACCCGGGGAAGGGTTTGTGCGACGTGTGGGAATCGGTGAACACCACCTTGTGGCTGCCGTCGGCGTGGGTGGCGTGGTAGGAGATGCCGAACTGCTGGGTGAGCCGGTCGACGAAGTTCCGGTGCGTCTCGGCGTATTGGACGAAGAATTCGAGCTGCGGCAGGCTGCCGACGACGCCGGAGCACTCGTAGTCGGAGTAGCCGAGGTCGTCGAAGACGGCGGCGAGGATGTCCTGCGGCTTTTTCTGCTGGAAGATCCGGCAGTCGGAGGCGAGGTCGAGCAGGGCGAGCCAGGGGACGATCACGAGGCGGTAGCGGAAGGCGTCCCCCTCCGTGCCGGTCTGCCGGGCCTCGCGGCAGACGCCGTTGAAGTGCCGCGTGCCCCCGGCGGGAAGCGGCACGCTCACCGTCACGCCCTGGCCGAGCAGTTTTTCGAGATCGACGTTCGGGTCGGCGCTCGTGAGGTCGAGCGTGCCCTCGAAGGGCCGGCCCAGCGACTCCTGGAAGCGGAACCGGGCGAGCGCCAACGCCCCGTCGCCCAGCGGCGTGTTCACGGACACGCCCTGCACGATCGATGCGGCCGTGGAGACGGGAGCTGCCATCGCCGATCGTTCCGCTGCTGCTCTTCCGGGTGCCGATGCCTTGGGTATACCGATCGACGGATGGCGGTGCAACCATCCGGCGGTCAGCTCGCCTCGGGGCGCACGCGCGGATGTGTGAGCGAATCGTATGGATGCGCTGCGTCCGCTCGGGTCAGCGGGCAGGCCGAGTCCACGACTCGGCCTGCACAAGCCCCGCATCGGTCCGGCGGACGTTCCTCAGCCGGGCCGCCGTCCAGTCCGCTCCGCCGTCCTGGACGGCGTGCAGGTTGGCCCCGTCGAGCACGGCTTCTGCGAATACCGCACCCGTGAGGTCGGCGTGGGAAAAGTCGGACCACGTGAGGCTCGAGCGGCTGAAGGTGGCCCGGACGCACACCGCCCGCACCCAGTTCGAGCGGTCGAGGCGGGCGTCGGAAAAGGCCGCTTCGGTGCAGTCGGCCGCCGTGAACACGGCCATCGTGCAGTCGGCGCCGGCGAGATCCGCTGCGGCGAGGTTGGCGGTGGCGAAGCGTGCCGCCTGTGCGGCGATGCCGCCGGCGCGCGCTCCTGCGAGGTTCACCCCCGTGAGACCGCATCGCGTCAGGCGCACCTCCGCCAGCACCGCCCCCGCGAGGTTCGCCGCATCGAGCATCGAGTCGGTGAAGTCCACGCCGGTGAGGTCGAGCCCAGAGAGATCGACCCGCCGGAGCTCGCACATGAGGAACGCCGTGCGGTCGATCCGCGTGTGCCGCAGCGGCAGATCGTCGAACGACACGCGGTGAAACCGCGTGCGTGTGAGGATCGCGTCGGCGAGCGTGGCGCCGTCGAACTCCGCCCAGGCGATCTCGGCGCCCGTGAAGTCGGCGCCGGTGAGGTCGGCACCGCGAAACACGGTCCGGTTCTGGCGGCTGCCGCGGAAGTCGGCCCCCGCGAGCCGGCAGCCCTCCAGCGACACGCCGTCGAGCACCGCGTCGCCAAAGTCGGCGCCGGAGAGGTCGCAGCCATTGAACGCGGTGTTCTCGAGCGAGTGCCCCCGGCCGGGGAAGGATCGAAAGTCGGCCTGTTCGAACCGGACGCCTGTGAGCGTTGCGGTCGCCAGCTGCATGCCGCCGAAGACGGCGAGCGAGAGGTCGGCCCGCGTGAGATCCGCATCAGACAGCCCGGCGTCGGTGAGCGTGGCCTTGCGGAATGACGCGCCGGTGGCCCTGACAGCGGCCATGTCCGCGCCTGTGAGATCGGCGTCGAGAAACGACGCCCCCGCGAGGTTCGCACCGCGGAGACTCGCCCCGGCGAGCCGGCAGCGGTCGAGCACGGCGCGTGAGAGGTCGCAGCCGGACAGGTCGGCCCCTTCGAGGTTCGCCTCCTGGAGAAAGGCGCCCTTGAACGACGTGGAGGCGAGGACGAGCCCGCGCATGTCGCAGCCGGGCAGTTTGAGGCCGTCGCACACCGCCGGGAGCTTCGCGCCGCGGAGGTCGCAGTTCGCCATCGCTGCCCCCGCGAGGTGCGCGGCCGAAAAATCGGAACCCGAGAGGTTCACGTCGAAGAAGTGGCATTCGGACAGATTCGCGTTGGTGAACATGGACGCGGTGACCGCGCCGGCGGCGATGAGCGTGCCGGACCAGTCGCCGTCCGTGAATATGGCACGTTCGAAGCCGGGCTCGGCGATCAATCCCCGTTTGATGGTTGCGCCGGCGAATGAGAGGTCGCTGCCACGGCACTGCCCCACGAAGGGCGCCTCGGCGGAACAGCCAACCCAGCTTGACTGCGACAGGTCGCAGTCGACGAGCACGCTCTCGGTGAGCTCCGCGCCGTCGCACACGGCCCCGGCGAGCGACACCTTGGCGACGCTCGTGCGGTTGAACGTGGTATTCGCGAGGTGAGCCCGCGCGAGCGAGCCCAGGGAGACCGTGGACTCCGTGAATGTCCCCGCGGCGAGGTTCGCGTCGGCCAGGGAGACGTTGACGAGGACCGATCCGGTGAACTCCACCCCGGATACGTTCTGCCCCGCCAAATCGATCTCAGTGAGCGAGACCCGCTCGAAATGCGACCGATCGGCGATTCGTGCGAGCACCTGCTCGCGGGTGAGGACGTCCATGGCGGTTCACGCCCGAGGCGGGAGCAAGGCCCTCGAGACGTCGCTCCCTACGAACGTCGCGCCCCCGAGCGAGGCTTCCCAGAAACCCGCCTCGAACAGGCTCGAGCCGTCGAACCGCACGTCCACGATCGTGGCCCGATCGAAGGAGGCACGCAGCAGATTGGCGGCGGTGATCAGTGCCGCATGGATGGTGCTGTCGGAGAAGTTCGCGTTGGCCAGGTCGCAGCGGTCGAGATTCGTGCCGTCGAGCGAACATTCCGAGAAGTCGGCCCGCCGCAGGTCGGCGTCTTGGAAGTCGGCACCGTCGAGGATCGACGTGTTCCAACAGGCGTCGTCTGCGCACACCCGCTCCAGCCGCGCGCCGGTGAAGTCGGCCGCCTCACGAGCCCGGATGTTCGGCAGTTTCGCGTCGGTGAAGTCCGCTTTGCGGCATGACGCGGAGCCGAAGTCGGCGAGCCGCAGATCGGCGGCGGAGAAATCAGCCTGGTCAGCGCGCGACGCCCGAAAGCTCGGTCTGTCCAGCACGGCTCCCCGAAAGCAACTGCCTACGAGTTGGGCGGAGGAAAAATCTGCGTACTTTCCGGACGCAGCGGAAAAATCTGCTCCTTGCAGATCGAGGCCGGCCAGAAAGACTCCGGAAATCCTCGCCTGCCTCCAGACGGCCCCTTGTACGACGGCGGCGGTGAGATCGGCGTGCTCGAGCACCGCGGCGGTCAGATCGGCGTCCGTCAGGTCGGCCTCCGTGAGGTTGGCCCGGGTGAAATCGGCCCCCTCCAGCCTGGCCCGGGCGAACCGCGCGCCTGCCGCCTGAACGCCCCGGAACGAGACGCCGGCGAGATCGAGCCCGGTGAAATCGACGCCCCGCAGGTCGAAGCCCGCGAGCCCGTCGCGCCGAATCGCCGCGAGGTCGAGCGGATCGCCGGGGCGGATCGCCCGGTCGGCGAGCAACTCCGGGGGGAACGTCGCGAGAAGCGCCTGCTTAGAAGCCTCGAATTCACCCATGAACCCGGCCTGCAGCGCCGCGGCCTCTTCCAGCCCTTGCGCTGATTCCCTGAGCACCCCGGCCCGCGAACGGACGGCGTCGAGCGACGGCGCCTGCATGGCAGTCGGCTGATCGCCCGGCACGGGCAACAAGGCGTCGGCTTGCCGCCGCAGGTCTGCCGCGACCTCATGCATCGAGGGGCCGCCGGGGGGCGGATCGGCGGTGAAGGGGTCGGTCGGGAGAAACACGCAGGCATCACGCACGGCAGCCTGTTCGGCGGGGCTGAAGGCGGCTGCCAACCGGCCCACCGCAGCATCGTGGCCGGCGCGGGCCTCGGCGAGCTTCGTCGCGACATCCGCCTTCACGGCGGCGAGCTGCGCGGCCATGTCGGCCTCCACTGCGGCCTGGGCCGCCTTCCGTTCGGCGATCGCGGCCTCGATGTCGGCCAGGATGGCCGCCCGGTCGGGAGCCACCAACGCCGGTGTGGACTCTGCGGCGAGCAGCGGGTTCAGATAGGCCTGTGCATCGCGATCCTCGCCGAGCGGCTCGAGGCCGAACGACACGCCGAGGATGTCGAGCAATTTTGCGCTCCGCACCGGCGTACTTCCGCGCCATACGAGGGTCATCGTTCCGGCATCGGCATCGATGAACACGGTGTCGAGCACGAGCGGTACTTCCTCGAACTTCGTCTCGGCGTGGTCGAGTCGGTCGTGGCGGGCGGCGGACAGAGGAGTGTCGTCGTGCAGTCGCAGGACGAATACTCGTGCCCGCTGGCCGGGTAAAGAAGCCCGCCACTCGGCATGTTCGGGATGGAGGTGCAGAAGTTCCAGTGGTTCATCACCGCGGAAATATCCATCGATCCACTGGTCCGGCAACGTCGCCATCCAAAACCGCGCATCGAACTGTGGAGGTGACCATGGCCACCACGAACTCACCCCGGTCTTCCCAGGCATCCCGAGGTACTGGCGCCGCTGCGGCCAGTCGGACGGGATCGGACCGAGTCCGGCCGGATCACCGCCCGCGTGCCGACCGCTGATCGGCCGCGTGGGATGCTCGAGATTCGGCACTTCATCGCCGTCGACGCCGAATCCCAGCGGATTGGCCGCGACGCTCGCGCCACCGAACGCCCGTGCAAACGTCAGAGGTGTCGCGCCCGCGATCGCAGCCGGTCCGGGCACATCGAAAAGGCCGCCCGTGGTCCAGCGGCGTTCCCCGTGCACGGTGATCGTCTTCCACCAGTCGCCCACGGCGACGCGCACGGGATAGCGGGTGAGGGCAGTCCCTTTCGGGGGGTGGGCAGTGCCGACGACGATGACCTCGCCCAAAGGTTTCCGAGGGACGAAGTCCGAGGGATAACGAGTTCCCAAGGCGGCCTCGCCGTGGGGGAGGTCGCCCGTAGGGAACACATCGTCGGAGGCGACGAGGTTGGTGGCTCCCGACGGTGTCAACGCGAAGCCCGCCTTCACGAAGAACCCCACGCACGTTCCCGTCCTCCCGCCTGGCGCCGAAGCATCGCGGAACAGACACCACCCCAAGGCGTGCCCGGGCGGATTCTTGGGAACGACCTTCATCCTCGCGCGCGCTCCTCAGCCCAATTGAATGACCTCACCAGCGAAACTCAGCATGGAGCCGCTCATGGAGATGAACGTGCCCATGCGGACGCTCGAGCCCATCGTCGACGTCAGCGTGTGGGTGGTCGCCGTGATCGAATGCGTGCCGGCGACCGTCTTCGTGTCGGAACCGACCTGCTCGATTCGTTCCCCCAACCGCATCACGTTTTGAGCGATCGTCTGGTTGAGAACCTGAATGACGTTGTTCTCGGTTCCCACGTACTTCTGCATTTTGCTCGCGAAATCCTGGTCGCCGCTGGGCTTGAGTTTGTAATGCGTCCCTGTCTTGCTTTCATACGTTGTGCTCTTGTTCCAATCGAATACGGTTCCGTTGTTCACTTTGTTTTGGACCAAGACACCCTTGATGTCGGCGTCCCACACTCCGAGTGTCTGCTTCAGCGAGAAGGGAACGATGTGCTCGATCTTGCCGCCCCCGGTGGTCGGTAGGTTGAAACCCACGATCGTCGAGTAGGAAGCGCCGAGCGTGGTCGAAAACGAGACACCTTCCACCAGGCTGTTGCTGTAGCCTCTGCGGAACGAATCCGAGTTGCCCTTCGCCGACGTCACCGTGTTGCCGTTCTGCTCGGAATAGCTGTTGCCGTTCTGCCACTTCGCGGAGTTGCCGTTGGTGGTGTTCGACGAGGCCGGCTGAACGCCCGTCGTGTTGTTGTAGTCGCCGAGACCATCGAAATAGCCCATGATCAGTCTCCTCGGAGGTGTCGCTCACGGTGAGGAAACAATCCGCACCGCCACGGCGCTCAGTCGGGTTCGCTGCAATCTCCCAGCATCTGCCAGTTGTTCTGGTTCACCGTCCGCACCGTGATCGATTCCTTGCCCGCCTGCGAATCGAGGACGGCGAAGTTGCCCGCCACGTCCTGGATCACGGTCTTGACGGCGTGCTTCGGCAGTTCACGCGGCGGCTTGTGGTCGGCATTGTAAAGGCTGTTCAGGACCAGCGGCCTGTTGGGATCGCCGCCGACGAAGGCCACGACGACCTCGCAGCCCACGAGCGGCAGGAACGTCGCGCCCCAGCCGCTGCCCGCGAACACCTGCGCGTGCCGGAGCCAGCAGGAGCTCTTCTCGTTGTCCTGGCCCTGGCGGTCCCAGTGAAACTGCACGCGGACACTCGCGTAGTGATCGGTGTAGGGCACCCGGGGATCCTGGCCCACCGGTCCCACCACCACGGCCGTCTGCACGCCGTCGATCCGGGGGATGCGGGCGGTCCGCGGCGGCCGGAAGTCGACGTCGGCTGGAATGGCCTCGAACGCGCAGGTGCAGGCGAAGGCGCGGGCCCGGCCGCGGGCGTCGGCCTCGTCGGCGGGCTCGAGCCGCAGGTCGATCATCGTCGTCAGGTACGAGGCGTTCTGGTCCTTGCGTGGATGCCCGTCGAGGCGGAAGGTCGCACCGGCCGCCAGGCCGTAGCAGGCGGCCTCGCCCGCGAAAAAATCCTGCCCGCAGGTCTGCTCACCGAGCCGGATCCGGGACAGCGTGTCGCCGTCGGCCTTCTGCGAGTAGCCGCCGGGATACTCGAACCGCTCGAGGGCGCCGTGGGGGTAGGAGTGACTCGCCGACTCGGAGGCCTCGAGCTTGGCCTTGGGGTCGGTGTAGTCGTAGTCCTTGAGCGTGACCTTTCCGGTCGCCATGCGGCTCACGGTCTCCCAGCGATGGACGTGCTCCTTGCGGGCGGCCTCGGCGGCGCTGGTGGCGAAGGGGATCGAGTCGTACCCGGGGAAGGGTTTGTGCGACGTGTGGGAATCGGTGAACACCACCTTGTGGCTGCCGTCGGCGTGGGTGGCGTGGTAGGAGATGCCGAACTGCTGGGTGAGCCGGTCGACGAAGTTCCGGTGCGTCTCGGCGTATTGGACGAAGAATTCGAGCTGCGGCAGGCTGCCGACGACGCCGGAGCACTCGTAGTCGGAGTAGCCGAGGTCGTCGAAGACGGCGGCGAGGATGTCCTGCGGCTTTTTCTGCTGGAAGATCCGGCAGTCGGAGGCGAGGTCGAGCAGGGCGAGCCAGGGGACGATCACGAGGCGGTAGCGGAAGGCGTCCCCCTCCGTGCCGGTCTGCCGGGCCTCGCGGCAGACGCCGTTGAAGTGCCGCGTGCCCCCGGCGGGAAGCGGCACGCTCACCGTCACGCCCTGGCCGAGCAGTTTTTCGAGATCGACGTTCGGGTCGGCGCTCGTGAGGTCGAGCGTGCCCTCGAAGGGCCGGCCCAGCGACTCCTGGAAGCGGAACCGGGCGAGCGCCAACGCCCCGTCGCCCAGCGGCGTGTTCACGGACACGCCCTGCACGATCGATGCGGCCGTGGAGACGGGAGCTGCCATCGCCGAGGCCTTCGGGGGGGGTTGCTCGCGGCACGTGCCCCGAGCCTGCTGCGTTATATCTGTGGCCGGGCATGGCTGCAATCAGGCGGGAGCGGTGACAGCGAATGGATGCACGCCCAGACACTTGACGGAGGCAGGCTGCCACGAAGACACTCCACGACTGCGGTAGCGTGCCATTGCGAGATGGCAGTCGTGGAACGTGTGAACCCCCGAGGAAGGACGGGAGCACCGGTGGCAAACGTCGTCAACCAGGGCTCGATGCTGCAGTGCTCCATGGGCGTGGCGCCCTCGAGCCTCGTCGTGGTGGTGCCCACGGTGACCGCCGCGACGCCCCCGGGAGCGAACATCATGGACTGCGTGCCGATGATGAACATCATGCCGTTCGGCATGTGTCGGTCGCCGGCCAATCCGACCGTCGCCGCGGCCACGGCTGCGGCGTTGGGCGTGCTCACGCCGATGCCGTGCGTGCCCGTGACGACGCCCTGGACGCCCGGCGTGCCCACGGTGCTCCTCCGCGGCCAGCCCGCCCTCTCCGCCTCGTGCAAGTGCATGTGCGCCTACGGCGGTCAGATTTCCGTGACGACGCCCGACGTCGTCGTCTCCGCCGGCTAGAGACACATGGCCGGCAAACTCGTCAACATGGGGTCGACGCTCACCTGCTCGAAGGGCACGGCGCCCTCGAGCCTGCTCGTGACCCTGCCCACGGTCACGGCCGAATCCCCACCGGCGGCCACGATCATGGACTTCGCCCCGATGGAAAACATCCCGTCGTTCGGGATGTGCATGTCGCAGGCGAATCCGGAGGTCGCCTCGGCCACCGCCGCCTCCATGGGCGTGCTCACGCCGATGCCGTGCGTGCCGGTCACGACGCCCTGGTCCCCGGGCATGCCCACCGTCACGATCGCCGGCCAGCCGGCCCTCGACGACTCGAGCAAGTGCATGTGCGCCTGGGGCGGCGAGATCACGGTGAAGACGTCCGACGCGAGCGTCGAACTGGGCTGAGCGAGCGGATGTCGGCTCGACGGCCCGTGCCGACCACACACGAATCTTGTTTTTCTGCCGAACCTCGGGGCCTTATCATGCCGCGGTCTGCCGGAACTGACTCGCCCCCATTGATTGGAAACCCTGCCACAAGACAACGCCACACGACAAGGAGACACGCTGATGCCGTCCGCAGCCTCGTTCGCAGCCACCTTGAATTCCGAGTCCGCCGCTCCTCCGGCCGCCACTGCAGTCGGTGTCGATCAGGCGATGCGGTTCGTGGAGTTTCTCGCGACCCACCCGACCCTGCGTCGGGAACTCGTGAACACGCGGTTTACGAGCCGCCGGCAGGCCGCCGCACACGTCGCCGCCAAGGCCCGGCAGTTCGGATATGCGTTCACGGTGGGGGACTACAAGGCGGTCGTCCGCGACGTGATGCGTGCGAGCCGGTCGACACTCGCCGAGAAGGCTCTGCTGCTCGCGCGGCTGGGAGCTCCGACGGTCACGTACCTGAGCGTGCCGCATCGACCGGAACCCGCGCCCGCGTCTTGACGATCCGACACTTCGTCAGGTCATATGGGCATTGCGGAATAACAACCAGGAGACCCGTCGATGCCACCCGGATCATCGTCCGCAGACAACTTCTCATTCGCTCCTCTCGGACCACTGGAAGCCACGCCCGTCGGGGCACACAGTGTGAAAAAATTCGTCGAGTTTCTCGCCGGCCATCCCGTCCTTCGTCACCACCTGGTGACGAGCGGGTTTCCGAGCCGGGAGCAGGCCGCCGGGTATGTCGTCGCCGAAGCCCAGCGTTATGGATATGCGTTCACGGTGGGGGACTACGAGCAGGTCGTCGCGGACGTCCTGCTCGAATCCAAGACGTTGTCCGACGAGGCGATGATGCTCGATCGTCTCGGAGCCCCGAGCGCCGTGTATGTGCCGGGGATCGGTCGGGCGACACCGCAGATCCGTTCTGCGGAATGGTTCCCTGAGTAGTCTCGTCGCCGCCGGGGAGCGGTCGAGCGACACCTCGGATCGAGACCGCAGCGTCGCGGGGCCGCCGCGTGGTGCCGGTGTGGGGCGACCGCAGGACGTCAGTCCGGGATCTGCCACTCCTCGGCGGCCAGCCGCACGGCATCGGTGTCGATCGCGCCGGTGACCTCGGCGTCGGCCCAGTCGGCCGCCTCGTCCCTGACGGCGTGGAGTTTGGCGTGCGTGAGCACGGCCGCGGCGAACGTCGACCGCGACACGTCGGCGTGCGAGAGGTCGGCCCGCGCGAGGTCGGCCGACTGAAACGACACGTCCACGGCCACCGCCCGCTGCCAATTCGACTGCGTCGCCACCGCCCCGGTGAGGTCGGCGCCGGTGAGGTTCGCCTCGGCGAACACGGCGAAGGGCAGCGTCGCCCGGGCGAGCTTCGCCGCGGCGAGGTGGGCGGCGGTGAAGTTCACGTGGGCCCCGGTGCAGCCCGAGAGCACCGCGCCGGCCATTTTCGCCCCGCGGAAGCTGCACCGCTCGATCACCGCCCCGCGGAGATCGGAGTTCGTGAGGTCGGCCCCGGCGAACGAGCAGTCGCTGAACCGCAGGTTTTCGAGCTTCATCTCCGCGAGGTTCGCGCCGTCGAAGCTGGCATGCGTGAAGACCGCGCCCGCGAGCGAGAGCGAACGCAGATCACGGCCTGCGAAGTTCGTCCACTGGACGTCGGCGCCCGAGAGATCGCAGCGGGCGAGATCCGACCCGGCGAAATCCACGCGGAAGAGCAGGGCCCCGGCGAACGAGCCGGCGGCAAGATCGCAGTCGCGAAACGTGGTGCGGGTATGACTCGTCTCGGCGAGCGACGCGCCGCCCAGCCGGCACCGCTCGAACGTGCTGTCAAGAAACACGCCCTCGTCGAAGGCCGTGCCGGTGAGGTCGCAGTCGTGATACTCCTCCTCGCCGAACGAACGGCCGCGGAAATCGTGGCCGGCGAACGTGGCTCCTCGCCAGGAATTCTTCAGCCGCGTGGTGGCATGGAAAGGGTCGCCCGTGAAGACGGCGTCGGCGAGGCTCGCGCCCGAGAGGTCGGCCGCACCCAGCAACGCATCGGTGAGATCGGCCCCCCGGAAATCCGCCATCCGCGCATCGGCGCCGTCGAGCACCGCCCCGCGGAGCACACACCCGGCGAGCACGGCGCGCTGGAGCACGGTTCGTGCGAGGTCGGCGCCGGCGGCGGCCGTGCCCGCGAGGCTCGCCTCCGTGAAGTCGGCCTCCGCGCACCGGGCTCCGGTGAGATCGGCGCGGCTGAAGTCGGTGGCTGCGAAGCTGCGGCCCGTGAGATCCACGCCGGCGAGCGCGCTCCGTGAAAAATCGGTGCCGCCGCACGATGCGGGCAGGGCCGCGGCCGGGGAGAACCTGCATTCCCGAAACGCCGCCCGCTCGAGGGTCGCGGCCGCGAGTGCGGCGTCGCCGAGGTCGCACGTCGTCCAACCCGAGTCGCGGATGGTCCCCGCGACGGTGAGCCCCGGTGTCCTGCACCGGCGGAACTGGCAGCCGTCGAGCGTCGCCGCCTCCGTGAATCGCAGCCCGGCCCCCGAACAGTCGCCGAAGTCGCACCCGACGAGCGCCGTCGCCGCGACGACCGTGGCGTCGAGATTCATGTCGAGGAGCGACGTGTCGGACCACGTGCCTCCCTCGAGACGCGCCCGCGCACACTGCCCGTCGACGAGGAGGCTGTGCGCGAGCGAGACGTCCGTAAACGTCGCCTCGTCGAGGCCGCATCCGACGAACCGGGCACGATCGAGCGCGACCAGCCGCCAGGCCGAGCCGCCCAGACCGCTTTCCGCGAAGACCACGTCGTGCAGCCGGCCGCCGGTGAACACCGCCTTCGCGAGGTCGCATTTCGTGAGGCCCACGACGCGCCACTCCGCCGCCTCGAACAGGACGCCCGCGAGCGGCACCTCGACGAGCATCACCTCCTCGAGCGTCGCGCCCGCGAACCGTCGTCCGGCCGGGGACGGGATGGCGTCCCGGCCGCCGGGCTCCCGTCCCGCCACCACCATCGCCCGGCGGACCGGCTCACCCGCCGCGAGCCGGCGGAAGAACTCCGCCACCGTCAGCGGCTCCCACGTCTCCGCGTCGGCGGGCAGCCCGGGAATGTTCATGGTCTCGTCGCCCCGCGAAGGAAGAAAAAGAAAAGGTGACAGAAAAAGAAAAGGTGACAGTCACCAAATCTGGAGAAGATCACAGATTGCCCAGATTAGGTGACTGTCACCTTTTTTCCCACGCTATCCCAGAATCCGCAGCCGTAGGCGTTCGACCCGGCGAGGCTCGCCCCGGTCAGATCGGCCCGGTCGAAGACGGCCTCGAACAGGTTGCTCTTCGTGAGCCTCGCGTCGGCCAGGCGGGCATCCTCGAACACGGCCTCTCGCAGGTCCGAGCGATCGAACCCGGCGGCGGCGAGCGCGGCCTCGGCGAACCGCGCCCGGGGAAGTTCGCAGCGGACGAAGGTCGCGCCGTCGAGCCGCGCGGCCTCGAATACAGGCTCCGGCCCGCGGCAGCGCGTGAACGTCGCGCGGCGGAAGTCACCCTGCCCCGCGCGAACCTTCCCGAGATCGCACTCCGTGAACGTCGTCCCGCAGGCGATCGCCTCGCCGAATGCCGTCCACTCGAGCACGGCCCTCGTAAACGTCACTCGCTCGACGTTCGCCTTCGCAAACGATGCCATGGCGAGGTGGGCGTCGCAAAACGTCGCGTCCGCGAGGTTGGCCCGCGCGAAGTCGGCATGGTCGGCGACGCATCCGGAGAAATCGGCGGCATAGAGATCGAGCCCGGCGAGCTTCGCCGCCGTGAGCCGGCAGCCCCGCCAGTCGACGGCCGACACTCGAGCCGCGGTGACGTCGCCGTGCGAGAGATCGGCACCGGAAAGGTTCGCCCGCGAGAGATCGGCCCGCCCGAGATTCGCGCCCACGAGGCTCGCGCCGGCGAGATTGGCCGCCGCGAGGGTGGCCTCGACGAGCCTCGCTCCGGCGAGATTCGCGCCGGTGAGCGTGGCTCCCGCGAGGTTGACGCCACTCAGGTCGGCTCCCGCGAAGTCCGCGCCAGCAAGGTCGAGGCCGGAGAGATCGGCGCCGGCGAGGTCGATCGTCCGCCAGCCGCGGTGCGACGCCTCGGCAATGTCCACGGTGCCGTCTGGCAGCCGGGGTAGCACGCGGGCCGCCGCCGCGGCCTCCCGCGCCTGCTTCCGCGCCGCCTGCTCGGCCTCGCACGCGGCCAGCACCTTTTCGGCGGCCGCCTCCACCGCAGCCAGCTCGTCGAGCAGCCCGAGCTGCCAGGCGGCCGCCGAGCCCGGTCCCTGCGCGCGGGCGAGTGCTTCGATCAAGGAGCGTTGCTCCCCGAGCGACGGAGCGCGGGCGGCCGCCTGCTGCATCCGCTCTGACACGCCCGACGTCTCGAACTGCTCGGTGAGCACGGCGACCTGGGCGGTGGCCTCGTCGATCATCGATGCCAGGGCAGCCGCCCGTTCGGCAGGGCCCGGGTCGGGAGGCCGAGGTTCGCCGGCGGGCGCCGGGACCTCCGCGGTAGGCTCGCCGGCGTCTCCCGCGACGATGAAGGTCTCGATCGCCGCGGGCTGGTGGTCGAGTCGCTCCGCGGCCAGGGTCACCGACGCGATGTCCGAGAGTTTGGGCGTGGCGATCGCGGTGAGGCCGCGCCACACGAGCACGAGCTGGCCGCGCTCAGCGTCGATCCAGACGGTGTCGAGCACGAGCGGCACCTCCTCCGCCGGCAGCGTGCGAGCGCGGTCGAAGCGTCCCGGTGACGCGTCCGAAGCGGGCCGGCGCTCGACCGCCAGCCGGGGCCGGATGCCCGGCAGGAAACCCTCGAAGGCCGGGAGGTCGGGATGCAGGTGGACGAGCGCCGCCGGCTCGTCGCCCCGGAAGAACCCGTCGATCCATTGATCGCGGGGCGCGGAGAGGAAGTGCGCGTAGTCGATGTCGTCGGGCAGCCAGGGCCAGCGGGTCGCGAGCCACCGCTTGTCGTGGGTGCCGCGGAGAGCCGCCCGCCGCGGCCAGTCGGACGGCACCGCCCCGAAGCCGGCCGGGTCGCGGTGGTCGTGGTAGGTCTCCGTGCGGGCCCCGCGTCGCTCGATCCTCGGAAGTTCGCCGCCGCCGTAGCCCGTGCCGATCGGGTTCGCGGGAAGGCCGGGACCGCCCCAGGCCAGCGCGTAGGAGACCGGGGTCGGGTCGTCCGCCGCGCGCGGCCCCGTCGGGAGATGCAGCACGCGTCCGGTCCAGTGCCGCTCTCCGAATACCTCCAGACATTTTTCCGATCCGCCGACGGCGGCATGGATCATGAACCGGCCCGCGTCGCCCGCTCCCTCCCAGGCGAACGCATCGGTGGCCGCGTCGCGCGGGTAGTGTCGCGGCGGCCGTGCCATGCCGACCACGATCCACTCGCCGCGCGGCTTCCAGGGGACGAAGTCGGTCGGATAGGAGAGGCCGAGCCCGGGCGCATCGGGCCACGGCGTGTCGCCCGCGAGCGGCTCCGGGCCGTCGGCCCACGGCTCGGCCGGGCCGCCGGGCACGAGCTGGAACGTGCCCTTCACGACGAACGTGCCGGCGAGGCCCGTGACGGGCGGGCCATCGCTCCGGGCCGGATGCCGCTGCACGACCCAGCCGAGCGCGAGGCGATCACGGGCGTGGTTCCTGACGAGCACGCACCGACCTCACTTGAGCAGGTAGGAAAGCATCTTGGACTTTCCGATTTTGTTCTGCAAATCCCGCAAGCGGCTCTGCAGGTTGTTGATCGCGGCCGTCGTCACATCGAGGGGGGCCGCGGTGGCCGCGACCGTGGCCGCCGTGGCGACTTGCGGGTTGTTCGGCGATCCCGGCACACCGATTTCCACCTTGGCTCCGCTGAGCGTGGTGGCCTCCTCCGTCGCGGTGAGACCGGCTGCGTTGCATTTCAGCGACACCTCGTCACCGGCGACATTCAGTGCACCCGCACCGGAAACCAGCGATGCGCTGGTCCCGCCGTAGATTTTTGTTTGACCGTCGCTGGAGAGTTGAATTCGTTCCGGATTTATCTCCAACTGGCCGCAGTCTTCTCCATTCACGTCTCCGCCGACTTGCAGCACGATTTTCGACTGCGGATTACGCACTCTGATGGAGACGCCCCAATTCGTGTCGGGTGCCATGGTATCGGGCACCTCGAGGTTGAAATCACCGTTGTTGGTCCAGGTCGTGGGGCCGTTCACAGTCTGCGTGTGGGATTGTTCCGACGTGCACGTGTAGTTGATGATCGTGTAGTTCTTGCTTGCCGGTGTGGTTGCTACGGAATGCAATCCATGGATCTCGATCTCTTTCGCCGCGGGAATCCAATTGATTGCGCAGCCGATGATGGTGGTCAGTTCCAGGCCGGCCACCAGCTCAAAGAAAAATCCCTCGGTCATGAACGCCTGGAGCAGCACCGCGTTCGAAGCCGCACCCTGTTCGTACCATTCGCTGCCGAGACCGTCGGTCTCCACCGTGTATCCCATCGTCAGTCCATCTCCTTGCGGTCCGCGTCAGGTCTTGCCGAGCGTGAGCGACGACTTCTCGGTCGGTGAGAACATCGCCATCACCTGGCCGCCGTCGGTGGCGTCGATCTTCATGTAGTTGCCGCCGTCGTCCTTGATGATGCCCACGCGGGCCTCGCGCGGCAGGTCGAGCGGCAGCGTCGTCTGCCCGTTGTAGACGTGGCCGACGATCGTGGGCCGGTCGGGGTCGCCGTCGACGAACGCCACGAGCACCTCGCAGCCGACCCGCGGCAGCCAGACGTGGCCGTACCCGTGGCCGGCCGACTGGTGGGGCGTGCGCAGCCAGCACGACGAGTTCTCGTCGTGCCGCCCCTGGCGGTCCCAGTGGAACTGCACCTTGATCCGGCCGAGTGTGTCGGTGTAGGGCATCTTGGGATCCTGCCCGCTCGGCCCCACCACCACCGCCGGTTGCACGCCATGCACCCGCGGGACCGGTGTCGACCGGGCGGGTCGGAACTGCACGTCGTCGGGGATCGCCGTGAACCGGCAGGCCGTCGTGAAGCCGCCGCCGGCACCCTCGCCTGCCGCGATGGCGCGGAGCGGCTCGAGGTCGAGTTCCACGCCCGTGACGAGATAGCCGCGGTTGTCGGCCGCGACCGGGCAGCCGGTGAGTCGGAACGTGTGGCCCACGGCGAGTCCCGTCGCGCGGGCCTCGCCCCGCACCTCGGCGGAGCGGCAGACGAACGCCTCCATCCGTCGCTCCGCGGCGGCTTCGGCCTCCTGGATCGTGCGGCAGCCGGCCGGATATTCGAACCACTCGAGATCGCCGTGCGGATATGCGTTGCCCGCCGTCTCGCTCCCCTGCACGTCGGTCTTGGGGTCGATGTAGTCGTAGTCCTTCGTGGCGAACGACCCCGGCCGGATCGACGCCGTCGCCGCCCAGGCATGGACGTGCTCCCGGGCGACCGCCGCGTTCTCGTCCGGATGGAAGGGCAGCGACTCCGCGCCAGCGAGGGGGCCGTGCTCGGCGGACGAGTCCGCGAGCGTGAGCGTGTGGTTGCCGGAGTCGTGCTGGTGGTAGTAGCAGATGCCGAACCGTTCGAGCAGGCGGTGGACGAAGTCGCGGTGGCTCTCGCCGTACTGCACGCACTGCTCGAGCGGCGGATAGTCGGCCTGCAGCCCGGAGTCGTCGTAGTCCTCGAGGCCGTGTTCCGAGAACACGGCCTCGAGGATCTCCTTCACCGACGTGCCGAGAAAAATACGGTGGTCGCGGCCGTGGCTGATGATCTCGATCCGCGGGACGGCGGTGCACGAATAGACCGCCGTGTCGCCGGCGCCCACCCGCCGCTCGGCATGCCGCACGATGCCGTGTAGGTGCCGCTCGCCGCCGCCGGGCCGCGGCACGGTGACCGAGAGCCCGTGGCCGAGGAGCCTGGCGGGGTCGACGTCGCCGCCGGTGGACACCAGTTCCACGTCGAGGCGGAACGGCCGCGAGAGCGCGTCGGTGAACCGCAGCCGCTGCAGCAGGAAGGCATGCCCGCCGATCGGCGAGACGTTCACTTCCGCGATCACGTCGGCCCGACTCGAGAGCGGATCACTCATGGTCTCATGATCCGAAGAACACCTTGTGCTGGCTGGCGTGCTCCTGGCGGCCGATGGGCACGTTGCTGTTGGCGGTGTTGTTGTGGCCGACCATCACGCCGAGGTACGCGGCACCGTGTCCCTCGACGAACACCTTGCGGCTGCCCGTCTTGATCCGGCACGGACCGGCCACGCTGCCCGACACGACGCCGCCGCCGGTGCCCTCCTCGTCGCCGCTGCTCATCCAGATCTCGGTGTTGGTCGTGGCCGCATGCTTGCCCACGATGAACACCTTCTGGGCGAGCGTCGGCAGCGTGGCCTGCTGGAGGAGCGCGGTGTTGGTGTAGGCGACGGGCATCTCGGCCGGCGGGTCGGCCGAACCGTCGCCCGGGGTCGACGTCACGGGGGTGTTGCAGACGTCGTTGTGGGCCACCGACCGGCCGAGCGGGCCGTTGCTGGATGCGGGGAATGACATGGCAGAGGCTCCGGGATCGCCAGGCGGCGTCGGCGCAGCGTATCACGAAGGGACGGGGTTTTACAGCGTCGAGCGTGCCGGGCGAGGCGGTCGAGACCGCATGAATCCCCGCTTGCAAACCTCCGGAGCGGCGGTATAAACGCACCGCCGGTGATGGCAAACCCTCCGGGCAGGCGCGAAGAGGCGACCCATGCGGTGGCTGCTGCTCTCGGTGCCCGCCATGTTCGTCCTGAAGTGGATCGACGGCGATCCGCTGCTCGTCTTCGCGCTCTCGCTCGTGGCCGTCATCCCCCTGGTCGAGGAGATGGGCGACGCGACGGAACGGCTCGCCGTGCGGCTCGGCCCGACGATCGGCGGGCTGCTCAACTCGACGCTCTCCAACGCGCCCGAGCTGATCATCGGGGGTGTCGGCCTGGCCAACGGCCTGGCCCCGGTCGTGAAGGCGTCGCTGACGGGCTCGATCCTCGTCAACCTGCTCGTCGGCCTCGGCTGCGCGCTGGTGGTCGGCGGGATCAAGTTCGGCGCCCGCCGGTTCGAGCGCAAGCGGCTGCGGGCGAGCGTGGCGATGCTCATGCTCTGTGCCGCCTGCCTGATCGTGCCCGCCGTGTTCCGCTTCAGCCAGCCCGAGTCGAACCGCGGCCTGTCGACGGAAATCGCGGTCGTGCTGCTCGTGGTCTACGTGATCAACGTGCTGGCGACGGTGTTCGGCCGCGGCACCGAGGGGATCGGTCCCGACGAGCAGCTCCCCGAGACGTTCCCGGAGGAGCGGGCCTGGATCACGCTCGCCCGCCTCGCGCTCTCGGCGGTGGCCCTGGCGATCGTGAGCGACGCGCTCTCGGAGTCGCTCGCGCCGACCGCGCGGCAGCTCGGGCTGTCCGACGTGTTCAGCGGGGTCATCCTGCTGGGGGGCGTGGGCGGGATCGGCGAGGTGCTCGCGGCCATCCGCTTCGCCCGTTCCGGCCGGCAGGAGCTCGTCCTCGCCGTGACCGTGGGCTCGACGATCCAGCTCACGCTCCTCGTGGCCCCGCTGCTGGTCCTCGCCGGCCGCGTCATCGGCGAGCCCATGAACCTCGCCTTTTCGGGCTTCGAGGTGGTGGCGCTCGTGATCGCCGTGCTCGTGGCCCGGGAACTGATCGACGGCGGGAAGGTGTCGTGGATGGAGGGAGTGCTCCTGCTCGCGCTGTACGCGATCTTCCTGCTCGCGTTCTACCACCTCCCCGATCAGGCCGTCGTCGACGCGATGCCTGCCTGACGACCGGCCCTCGCAGGCGGGGCCCGGCCTCGCCGCAGAGGTCAGAAGTTCCTGATCGCCTGGACGATCACCTGATTGGAGAAGGGCAGCGGCCCGACGAGCGGCACCTCGAGGCCCGCGAGCAGATACCAGTCGCCGCCGACGCCCGCCCGCATCCCGGGCGTGATGCTGAAGTAGGTGGTGTTGCCGCCGGCGAGCCGCGTGTGGAAGTTGGTGGACACGGTGGCGCAGAGGTGCTTGAGGACCGGGGCGTCAGCCGGCGTGAGGTAGACGCCGCCGGCCCACCGGGCGTCGAACGAACTGAACGGGCCGGGCGAGAGGTTGAAACCGGTCCACGGGTTGACCTCGAGCGCGGGGAGCGACGCGGCCGTGAGGTTCGTGGGCACGGTGACCCCGACGCCGCCCCGCATCACCCACCGGCCGGTCGGGTTGACCCAGAACTCCACGTCGGGCGAGAGGCTCGCGACGCCGTTGCCCGTGCGCGTGCTGCCGGTGGGGCAGCGGACGTAGCAGTTGGCGGTGACCGAATGCTCCTTCTCCTCGGCGAGCAGAAACCGCGGCGCTACCGTCAGGTCGCCGGCTCCGCGGGCCGACACCGTGGCCGGCGACCGTGGGTCCGGGGCCGTGAGCGTGAACGGGAGGAACCAGCCCAGCTCGAACCGCCGGTTGAACGGCGTGAACAGGAAGACGCTGCCGTTGGCGGTGTCGACCACGTCGGGGGTGCCCTGCGCCCACGCGCCGGAAATGACAGCCAGCCGGTAGAAGGCGCCGTCGGCGCTGTTGATCCAGGTCTGGCGGGGATTGCTGTGATCGATCGAGTCGTAGGGCCGGTCCCAGCCGTCGCTCGAGAATTCCGCGAACGTGAGCGGCGTCCAGCACTCGGTGTCGAGCGATCCGAGCAGCGATTCGCGCCACAGCTCGGGCCGCGTCTGGGGCACCGGGCAGTCCGGGGCGGCGACGGCCCGCACGGCACCCGGGGCGGCGACGACGGCCGCACACACCATGCCCGCGGCGAGCGTGGCCCGAGCTCGGCGCGGCGCAGCCATCCCTCCGTCCCCCGTGACGATCGCCCCGCCCGACGATGCCGTCGACCTGCGCGATCGAATCGACCAGCGGTCCGCGGCGTCATGAGCAATTTTCGGATTCGGAAACGAGGTGCGGCGATCTGGGCGGGGAGGGTCGCCCTTGCCGGATCAAGGGCGGAATCCCAACTCGCCACACTGCCAGCAGCATCGGCTCCCGCAATCCTCGCGCTGGTCCGGCCGCCCGCCGCTTGCGGTATCGGCAGGCACTGCTATATTCCGCCAGGTGGTTTGCCAACGCCAGTTGTCGCTGGGGTTTCTCGGGCGAACACACGTGGTCTGCGGTGCGTACGGTACGCATGACACTGACAACCCGGAGCGGGTCGACACGGTGGAAGTCGCCCCGCTGATCTTTTTCACTTTTTTGCAAGGAGCATCATCATGGCTGTGTATTTCAAAATTGACGGTGCCGACGGCGGCAGCACGGACAAGGGCTACGAGAAGTGGGTGATCGGCGAAAAGTACGACGTGCTCGGCACCCGCCAGTTGATGACGTCGGCCGGCGGATCCTCCCAGACGGGGCAGCAGCGGATGACGGGCAGCACGGTGATCGGACCGATCGAGGGCGTGATGAACACCGACAAGGCCTCACCGAAGCTGCTGGCGGCCTGCCTCGGCGGCAAGCCGGTGAAGAAGGTGGAGATCGCCGAGACGACCACCGTCGGCGGCAAGAGCGAGTTGAACAACTACTTCGAGTTGTCGGACGTGCTCGTCACGCTCGTCGACATCGGCGGTGATGGCAAGGGCAACCAGCAGACCCGCGTGCTGTTGATGCCGACCAAGATCAAGTACAAGTACCAGGAGATCGATCCGAAGGACGGATCGATGAAGGGCACGGTCGAAGCCGAGGCCGACTCCATGACCGGCGAGGCCAAGTAGCCCGCCGACCGGACGACGCATCAACGGCCGCCGGGATCGGGAAACCGGTCCCGGCGGCGTCGTTTCATCAGCGCGAGGACGTCGATGCACACCGGGTCGGCCGGCCGTTTCGTCGACGGCTACGTCGTCGACGTGCCGTATCTTCCCGGCTTTTATGCGCATCTTGCCCCCACGAGCCTCAACGCGGCGGCGGCCGTGGCCGGCGTCGCCCCGGTCGCGACGCACGATCCGTTCTCCTACCTCGAGCTCGGGTGCGGCTTCGGCGACACGCTGCTCACGCTCGCGGCCGCGAATCCGCACGGCCGGTTCACCGGCGTGGACATCAACCCCGTCCACGCCCGCGCGATGCGGGGGCGGGTGGAGCGCGCCGGTCTCACGAACGTCCGCGTCCGTGAGTCGGGTTTCGCCGGACTTGCAGCGGACCTCGAGCCGCAGCACTTCATCACGCTGCACGGCGTGTTCAGCTGGGTGGCCGAGCACGTCCGCGGGCAGATCCTCGCGATCGCCCGCGACCTCCTCGCGCCCGGCGGCCTGCTCCTCGTGAGCTACAACGCGCTGCCCGGGTGGGCGCCGCTGCTACCGGTCAGAGGTCTCGTCCGCGAACTGGCCGAGGGCGCGACCGGCGACAGCTGCGAGCGGGTGCGGGCGGCGCTCGCGATCGCCCGCGAGATGCAGGCGGCCGGCGCGCCGCTCTTCGCCGCGAACCCGCAGGCGGCCACCGTGCTCGACGACCTCGGCACCCACGACGACGCCTACCTCGCCCACGAGTTTCTCAACGAGAACTGGACGGCGTTCGCGTTCACCGACGTGGCCGGGCGATTCGCGTCGGCGGGGCTCGAGTATGTGGGATCGCTGCCGCTCGCGAACAATCTGCCGGCCTTCTGGCCCGGGCCGTCGCTCCTGAGGTTCATCCCCGAGGGCGATCGGGTGACGATGGAAGCCCGCTGCGACGTGCTCATGAACCAGAGCTTCCGGTGGGACGTCTACGGCAAGGAGCCCCGCAGACTCGCCACCCTGGCCGAGCGGCTCGCCGCGACGGGCCGCACGGGCGTGCGCCTCGCCGAGGCCGGTCTGACCCTGCCGTGGACGGGGACCGTCGCCGGCCGCGAGGTCAGGGTGGACGGCCCGCCGCACGATCGCCTCGTCGCGGTGCTCAGGGAGGGGCCACGTTCGCTCGCCGACCTCGTGGCGGCGGTTGCGGCCGACGGCGGCCCCGCCCCCGCCAGCCTCGTCGGCGACATCGATGAGGCCGTCGCCATGGGGATGCTCCGCTTCGACGAGCGGCCGCTACCGCCACTCGAGGTGCCGCGAGCCCGGGGCTTCACGGTGCCCGACGCCTTCAACCGCGACGTGCTGGCGCGGCTGGACGCGCGGGTGAAGGACGTCACGCTCGCCAGTCGACGCACGGGGACGGGCCATGGGGTGCGGGTTCTGTCGGCGCTCGTGCTCGCCTGCCTCGCCGACGATCCGTCGGCCGACGCGGAGTCGGACGCGTTCATCGACGCGGTCGAAGACCGGCTGGTGCGGCGCGGGCCGCCGCTGGCGGTCCGCAGCACCGGCGAGGCGATCACCGACCCTAAGGAGCGACGCTCGGCCGTGCGGGCGATCTGCAAGGATTTCATGCGGATCGTCCTGCCGGAGCTCGTGCACCTGGGCATCGTCGTTCCCGGCTGACCGTGCGGGGGGCAGCCTCTTCCTCGCGTCGGTCCCCTCGGCTAGGCTAACTGCTCGCGCGTCCGCAGTCTCCGCACGTTCCACGAGGAAGTCGCCATGGCCGGTCTCGACCTCAGGGGCCTGATTTCGAAGCTCAACCCCTCCAGCCAGCGGGCGCTGGAGGCCGCCGCGGGGCTCTGCCTCTCGAAGACGAACTACAACGTCGAGATCGAGCACTGGCTCGTGAAACTGCTCGAGCAGCCGGGCAACGACATCTGCCTGCTCTTCAAGCACTTCGGCGTCGATCAGGGCCGCGTGATGGCCGGCCTGATGAAGGCGATCGACGGCTTCAAGACCGGCAACGCCCGGCCGCCGCTGCTCTCGCCCGAGGTGTGCATCCTCATCCGGCAGGCGTGGCTCGTCGCCAGCGTGGACGACGGCGAGGCCGAGGTGCGCAGCGCGCGCCTGCTGCAGGCGCTGCTCTCGGAGGAATCGATCACGCCCCGCGCCCTCGCCGTGAGCGACGAGCTGCGGAAGATCTCCCCCGACGTGCTCGCCCGGGAGGCGTCGCGCGTCTTCCCGCGGTCGATCGAGTCGCCGCTGCCGGAGGGCGAGGCTGCGGAGCAGGGGGGCGGTGACGCGGGGCCGGGCGGCCAGCCCAAGGGGCCCTCGACGACGCCGAGCCTCGACCAGTACACGATCGACCTCACCGCCCGCGCGAAGGCCGGCAAGATCGACCCGGTGCTCGGCCGCGAGGCGGAGGTGCGGCAGATCGTCGACATCCTCACCCGGCGCCGGCAGAACAACCCGATCCTCACCGGCGAGGCGGGCGTGGGCAAGACGGCGGTCGTGGAGGGCTTTGCCCGGCGGATCGCCGAGGGGGACGTGCCCGAGCCGCTCAAGAAGGTGCAGCTCCGCACGCTCGATCTCGGACTCCTCCAGGCGGGGGCCGGCGTGAAGGGGGAGTTCGAGAACCGCCTCAAGGGGGTGATCGACGAGGTGAAGAAGAGCCCCGTGCCGATCATCCTCTTCATCGACGAGGCCCACACGCTCATCGGCGCCGGCGGCGCGGCCGGGCAGGGGGACGCGGCCAACATGCTCAAGCCCGCCCTCGCCCGCGGCGAGTTGCGCACGATCGCGGCCACGACCTGGGCGGAATACAAGAAGTATTTCGAGAAGGACGCCGCCCTCGCCCGCCGGTTCCAGGTCGTGAAGATCGAGGAGCCGGACGACGAGATGGCCATCCGCATGATGCGGGGCATGGTGGGGACGCTCGAGAAGCACCATTCGGTCTCGATCCTCGACGAGGCCGTGGTCGACAGCGTGAAGCTCTCGCGGCGCTACCTCTCGGGGCGGCAGCTGCCCGACAAGGCGGTGAGCCTGCTCGACACGGCCTGCGCCCGGGTGGCGATCGGACAGGTGGCCGTGCCGCCGGCGATCGAGGACGCCCGGCGGCGGCTCGTCGCGATCAAGACCGCGCTCGACATCCTCGAGCGCGAGGAGCAGGCGGGGGCGACGCACGCGAAGCAGATCGAGGAGCTTGCCGCGCAGCGGGACGAGGTGGCAGCGTCCCTGGCGACGCTCGAGCAGCGGTTCACGGAGGAGTCGCGGCTCGTGGGCGAGATCCGCGATCTGAGAAAGCGGCTCACCGGCCACGCCACGCTCACGGGTGGCCCGGCGCCCGGGCAGCCGCCGGCGACGGCTGCGGCGCCCGCGGCTGCGGCTGCAGGAACGGTTGACACGGTCGACGTGGCGGCGGCTCCGGCGGACCTTCCCGCCGAGGAACGGCAGCGGCTGCTCGCGCGGCTGCGGGAACTCGAGGCCGAGCTCAAGGCATTGCAGGGGGAGGAGCCGCTCCTGAGCCCCTGTGTCGACGGCCAGCAGATCGCCGAGGTGATCGCCGGCTGGACGGGCATCCCCGTGGGCCGCATGGTGTCGGACGAGATCCGGGGCGTGCTCGAGCTCAGGCAGCGGATGGAGGAGCGGATCGTCGGCCAGTCGCACGCGCTCGAGACGATCGCCGAGCGGATCAAGACCTCGCGGGCCGGGCTCACCGACCCGCGTCGGCCCGTGGGCGTGTTCCTGCTCGCAGGCCCGAGCGGCGTGGGCAAGACCGAGACCGCCCTCACGCTCGCCGACCTCTTGTTCGGCGGCGAGAGCCACATGACCGTGATCAACATGAGCGAGTTCAAGGAGGAGCACAAGGTGTCGCTCCTGATGGGCTCGCCCCCGGGCTACGTCGGCTACGGCGAGGGGGGCGTGCTCACCGAGGCGGTCCGGCGCCGGCCGTACGGCGTCGTGCTGCTCGACGAGATGGAGAAGGCCCATCCCGGCGTGCAGGACATCTTCTACCAGGTGTTCGACAAGGGCATGCTCAAGGACGGCGAGGGCCGCGACATCGACTTCAAGAACACCGTCATCATCATGACGAGCAACACCGGCACCGACACGGTGATGAAGCTCTGTGCCGACCCGGCGACGAGGCCCGACGCCGCCGGCCTCGCCGAGGCGCTGCATGGCGACCTGGTGAAGGTCTTCAAGCCGGCGTTCCTCGGCCGCCTGACGGTGCTCCCCTACTTCCCGCTGTCGGACGACGTGCTGCGGGGCATCTGCGAACTGAAGCTGAAGTCGATCGGCCGCCGGCTCGAGGCCGCCTACAAGGCGGCGTTCGGGTGGGACGCCGACGTCGTGACGGCGGTCGTCGACCGCTGCCACGAGGTCGACAGCGGAGCCCGCAACATCGACCATGTCCTCTCCGGCGGCATGCTGCCCGACCTCTCGACGCGGCTGCTCGGCCGGATGGCCGAGGGGCAGCCCGTGGAGCGGGTGCACGTGCGGCTCGACGCCGCCGGGGGCGGTTTCGATTATGTGATCGACTGACGCCGGTTCGTTGCCGGCCGACGGTCGGCTGGTATGCTGCACTCGGCCACGCTGGTTTCCCGACCCATTTTTGCGACGCAGGAACGGTGCTCCGATGAGAGACAGTGACAAGCCCGATCCGCTGGAACTTCAGAACCTCGGGGCCTTCGCGCGGGTCGACGGGTTCGTGAAGATCGGCGACTTCGAGGGCTCCGCCAAGGGGCAGGGGCACGACGGCTGGTCGACGCTCGTCGGGCTGCGGCTCGACGTCCAGCGGGCCACGGGCTCGTTCATCGGATCGGACAAGGCCGTGGGAAGCGTGCAGTTCGCCCCGATCGCCGTCAGAAAGTTCATCGACGGCGCCTCGCCGAAGGTGTTCAAGTCGTGCCTCGACGGCCGCAAACACCCCAAGGTGCAGATCCACGTGACCCGGACGATCGGCGGCAAGCCTCAGGTCGCGGTGGAGATCGAACTCGAGGAGGTGAACGTGTCGGCCTATCGGGTCGACGACGGCGCGGTGGTGGCCGAGGAGGAGCCGGCGACCGACACGACGGAGTTGAGATTCCACAAGATGACCTACACGGTGCACAAGTTCGACCAGTCGGGAAACTCTCAGGGCAAGGTGCAGGAGACCTACACGGTCGGCTCGTAGGGTGCATACAAGAGCACCGCAGCGACACGACGGCACACCCGGGGACGGGGCGTAGCGGCCGGGCGAACGCTCGAGGAGCCTTGGGCCGCTGCGGGCCGAGGAAGGGTGCGGGAGCATGTCGGAGCGGTCGTCGTTCGCGAACAGCCACCTCGCGGTGCAGGAACTGCTGCGGGAAACCGCCGCGGCCGAAGCGGGCGGGTTGCAACTCGGCCAGGCCCGCGTGGTGGGCGTCGAGGGGCGGCGGGTCGTGCTCGCACTCGAGAACGGCGGGCAGGGCACCGTCTCGGCCCGGATGGCGGTCGGCCAGGGCTACGCCGCCGCGGTGGGTGACGAGGTGCTTGTGGTGGGGGGCGGGGGTGGGTGGTTCGTGATCGGGATTCTCGAGGGGGCGGGCACCACCACCCTCGTCGCCCCCGGCGACATCGAGTTCGCCGCGCCGCGCGGGCGGATCGAGTTCATCGCCCGCGACGGGGTGTTCATGAAGAGCGGCCTCGTCGAGATCGTGGCCGACAAGCTCCAGCTCACGGCCCGGCACGTCCTCGAGCGGTTCACCGATCTCACCCAGTGGGTGGCGGAGGCGGTCCATCAGCGGTTCGGCAGGCTGCGGAGCCACGTCGACGGCGACTACGACCTCAAGGCCGGACGGATCAAGGAACTGGCCGACGAGGAGGTCACGATCGACGGGAAGAAGATCTACCTCGGCTGACGCCGAGGCCACCGTCGGTCACGGCGCGACGAAGGCGGCGTCGGCGCGATCCGCCGGCGCCGGGCCGCTCGAGAGCCAGGTCGTCCAGCCGAGCAGGGCGGGGGGGCCGGCGTCGTCGCGGCCGGCCGCGAGCCTCGTCCCGGGCACCTGCGCCGCGGCCAGTGTGGGGCGGATTCGGATGTCGATCGTGGGCCCCACGTAGAGCCGGGCCAGGTCGCCGATCCGGCGCAGCCAATCGGCCCCGGGCAGCATGCCGAGGAACTGTCGCAGGCTGACGGGCGCCGTCACCAGTTCCACGACCGACTGCACGTTCCACACCCGGGAGCCGGCGATCGCCGTCTGCCCGAGGATCGCGTTGCGGCCCGCGGGCTCGGCGGCGGAAGGCAGGCGGGTGCGGTCGGGCGGCTCGAGTTCCAGCCAGCGGCCGACGAACTGCTCGACCTGCACGGGCAGGCCGACGGCGTCGGAGAGCAGCCGCTCGAGCGCGTCGGCGGAGCGCGGCTGGTGCGCGTAGTGGCCGGCGTAGTGAAACACCGTCTCGTCCGGGACGCTGAGCCGCTCCGCCAGCCCGCGGCTGCCGAGGCCCACCAGGCACGCCACGGCCGCCGTCACGGGATCGCGCGGCGCGGCGGCCCCGTCGTCCCAGGCGGTGCCGATGCCGCGCTGCGTCGTGCGTTCGACGAGCGGCGGCTGTCGGTATTTCACCCAGGCGCCGTAGAGGAGCGACAGCAGACGATGTTCCAGGATGTCGAGGAAATCCCGGAGCGAGCTGTCCTTGAACCGCCGCAGCCGCTCGACGACGAGCGTCGTGTAGTGGCGCGGCATGACGCCCGACGGACCGATCAGGCCGAAGCAAGTCACGTCGCACTCGATCACCGGCTCGTCGTCGTCGTCGGCCCGGCGCACGGCCGACACGATCGCCGCCCCGGGAAACCCGAGCGTGGTCGCCGCATGGAGCCTGGCGACGGCGTGCTGCCGACGGGAGTCGACCGAGCGGCGGGCTCCACGGAGCTGACGGTCGCCGATCATGCCCGGCGTGGCGACGTGGGCCTCGATGGCCGCCCGCCACGCGTCGTCGTCGATCAGGCGGACGGCCTGGAAAAACTCGAACCGCTGCGGCGCGGCGAGGAACGCCGCGAGCAGCGGGCTCAGACCAGGGTCCGGCTCCCCGCTCTCGGCGGCCATCTCCATTGCTCCTGGCGGCTTTCCTTCTGGCGGCTGGTGGCCACCGTGCGGCTGAACGAGTTGATCGCCACCCACGCGCCGATGAAGCGGTCGAGCAGGCTGGCGAAGAGATACCCCGTGTTGTCGGCGAACCGCTCCTCGTCGAGCTGGAGCAGCACCTCGATGCCCTGGGCGACGCCGCCGTAGTCGCCGCCGACGCGGGCGGCGACGCGGCGCCCCCTGACGCCGACCACGCCCTGGACCCAGCGTTGCTTCTGGGAAAAATCCTCGAGGTCGTCGTGCAGGTAGAGCGCGAGCACGTTGCGCAGGGCGGCCGCGGCCTGGCCGTCCCCGGCGTCGACGAGCGACAGATGGTTGAGCGAGAGGTGCGACACGAGCCTCCAGGCCTCTCCCCGGCCCGACCTGTGGCGCAGCGCCTTCGTGGGCCGCAGGAGGCAGGTGATCCGGTCGATCGGGCCCTGGCCGTCCTCGACGTGCAGTCGCGGGCGGCCGACGGCGAACGGCAGCTTGTCGGGAAGGTTGCGGTTGGTGCAGGTGGCCCGCACGTGGACCACGATGTTCGCCACCTCGGCCGGCCCCCCCTGGCCGTCGAGCAGCGAGAGCCAGACGTCGCCGGCCCGGTCGGTCGCGCCGTCGGGCCGCGGATCCTCGGCGATCCGCCGGGTGGCCGACCAGCGCAGCCGGGGGCGGGAGGCATCGCCGGCGGCGAAGGCCGCTGCGGCGTAGATCGGCGCCGCCGGAACCGGTCGCTCGCCGGGACTGCTCGTCTCGACCGCATCGATCGAATAGATCTCGACGGCCCGGGGGCGGCGGGCATCCGGCACCACCGGATACTCGGTGCGGGTTCCGGAAATCCGCACCGGGTCGAGCCGCATCTCATGGAGGTTGACGATCGGGGTGCAGCCCAGCCGGATCGCGTTGGCGTCGACCACGCGCTCGAGTTCCCTGTCGGTCGCCGAGAGCAGGAAGGAGAGCGCGAGCCGCGGGCCGACGGTGGCGAGGACGCCCGGCTCGAGGCCGACGAGGTCGACGAACATGAACTTCTGCGGCAGGGCGAAGAACTCGGAGAGCAGGCGATACCCCGGAAACGAACGGGGGTCGTCGGGGAGGGCCGCCTCGGTGCGGTCGAACCCGGCGGCCACGACCCGATCGGCGGGCAGATGGACGGGCCGCGGATCGTCCGGGCCGTTCGAGACGATCACGCCGACGCACCGCGTGAGCAGCAGTTCGTAGAGCCGGAACAGGCTCGTCCCGACGCCTGAATGCAGGTGAAACCGCAGCCTGCCGAGCGGCATCGCGCGTATCGGGAACTGCTGCTGGAAGCTCTCGATCACGACGTCCAGCACGGCGGCCGCGTTGACCGGCGGCACCGCCGGCAGCTGGAACGGAGGGCCGGCCAGTCGGGCCGACGCCACCCGCACCGGCCACAGACGCAGGTCGAAGCAGGTACGAAACCGGCAGGCACTGCCGTCGGCCGGCTCGGTCTCGAGCAGCGTGCCCCTCGGCACCGCGTGCCCGGCGACCAGCGCCGCCTGCTTCTCGTCGAGATGCATTTCGACGATCGACAGCGACGGCGTCGGCCGGAGGTAGTGCGGATAGAGCAGCTCGAGCAGGCCGCTGGTGAGCTCCGGGAAATCGTCGTCGAGCCGCTTGTGCAACCGGGCGTTGAGAAACGCCACGCCCTGCAGCAGGCGTTCGACGTGCGGATCGGCGACGGAGTCACTGCCCAGGCTGAGCCGCGACGCGATCTTGGGATGCTGGCCGGCGAACCGGGCCGCGGCGTCGCCGAGGACCGACAGCTCCCGCTCGTACCAGGGAAGGAGATCGTCGCTCACGTGCCGACCCCCACGGTGAACTCGCCGCCCGTCACGTCGAGGTCGCTGACCATCGCGATCGACTCCCGCAGCGGCTCCACCACCAGCACGGCCTCGATCAAAAATCGCAGCCTGCGGTCCACGGGCCGCCGCTCGCCCCCGTCGAGCTTCGCGGTCACCCGCACCTGGCGGAGCCGCGGCTCGAACGCTTCGATCAGGTCGGCGATCCGCCGGCTGAGCACCTCGAGATCATGGTCCTCCCGGATCTCCCGGCTCTGCAGGTCGGGCAGGCCGTAGTTGAGCAGCGAGGTCCGCAGGCACTCGAAGTGCTCGGGCAGGTCGTCGAGGGACCGCCGGGTGTTGAGGAGGTTCTGCAGGTCGCGGCACAGGCTCGTCTTGATGACCCGCACGGCCGTTGCCTCCCGCCAGCGGGGCTCCTGGGTCTCGTCGGGGCGGTCGTCGAGCAGCCGGTCGAGCAGGCTCGGCAACACCTCGTCGCGCTCGTCGACCGGCGTCACAACGCGCCCCCTGCGGCGAAGGTGAGGGTGCCGATCGCCAGCATGTCGACCGGCTCCTCGCCGTCGATCACGAACGTGCGCCGTCCCACGCCCACGACGGCCTCGCCGTCGGCACCGAGCCAGTCGGTGCGCCTGCCGAGCCGGAGGCCGTCGTCGAGATCGGCGGCTGTTCCGTAGACGGCGGGCAGGTGGACCTCCGCGTCGAACGCATCGCGCACGACCATCCGGGCGGTCCGCCAGAGCAGGTCGAGCGGCCGCGACGGGGGCGTGAATTCGATCCGTTCGACGCGCGACATCGGGACCCAATAATACTTGCCGGTGTGGGTGAGCACCTCGAACACGCCGGCCGTGATGTCGTCGAGGTCACGGAAGTCGGCGAAGGCCCGCTCCTCGAGGGTGCCCGGAAGGGCGGGTCGGGCCCGCTCGGCGGCCTCCACCGCCGCGCCAGCGGCCGCCCGGCCGCCATCGCGGGCGAGCACGAAGGCCTCGAGCCGCGCCCGGATGCCGGCATCCGGGCCGTCGAGCAGGTCCGGCACGCGGCCGGCGGTGAAAAAGTCGCGGCGGGCGGTCTCGGCCCGGATGAGCTGCCGCAGCGGCACCGCCGTGACGGAGGCACGGGGCTCGAGGTTCATGAGCGTGTCGAGCTGCTGGTCGGCCCGCTCGAGGTCTCCGGCGAGCACGAGCAGCTCCGCCAGGAGCCAGCGCGATTCGAGTTCCGCGGGCCGCGACTGGACCTGTCGTGTGGCCGCGTCGATGGCGGCGGTGAGCTGACCTTGCTGGAGGCATTCCTGGGGCGTCTGCATCGTGTCGTCCTCGGGGGTTTTCCGGGCTGGGAGTGGGGAGCGTGGCGGTTCGGCGGGGTCATTTGCCGATCGTGCGCACCACGGTGGAGACGAGCTTCAGCGTGGCGTCGAGCTGATCGAGCTGGAAGTGCGGCTGGAGCCACATGACGAGCTTGTAGCCGCCGGCGGTGCCGGGCTCCTCGCGGACCTCGACCCGCGCCGCGCGGAGCGGCAGCTTGGCGCGGACCTCGGCCGAGGCCTGGTCGTCGGGCGTCACGTAGCGGTTGAGCCAGTCGTTGAGGAACTGTTCGAGTTCCGCCGGCTCCGCGAATCCGCCCACCTTGTCGCGGGCGAGCACCTTGACGTAGTGGGCGAACCGCGAGACGCAGAGCACGTACTGCAGCATCGCCGAGATCCTGGCGTTGGCCGTCGCAGTCGGCCGGTCGAACCGCTCCGGCTTGTGGAGCGACATGTTCGAGAGAAACACCGCCTGCCCGTCGGGGCCCCCGCAGCACAGCGGGATCAGGCCGGCCTCCTCGAGCTGCCCCTGGGCGGTGTCGGTCACCTCGACCTCCACGGGGCCCCGCACCGCGTCGCCGGCGGCGAAACCGTCGAACCCCTCGCGCGGCAGGTTCCGCACCACGCCCCCGCCGTCGACGCCGCGGGAGCCGCCGCGGATGTCGGCGAACCAGCCGCTCGTACCGAACTCCCGGATAATCACCGACGCCAACGGCCAGACGGCCCCGATCCACAGGCGGTCGCCCCGGCCCGGGCCGTCGACCGACTCGCGATAGGGGAAGCCGCGGGCCGACCAGGTCTCCTCGCCGCCGGAGGGGGTGGCCCCCGGACGGATCCACCCGTCGTAGGGCAGGCGTCCGAGCACGCCGGGTGCGGGCAGCCCGATGAACCTGCTCTCGGGCCGTTCCCGCAGGGCCCGCCACTTCACGAACGAGGGGCCGCCCTGGTACTTCTCGAGGTCGTCGAACGCGTTGAGCATGGCGTGGGAGTCGATGCCGAGCAGGTCGGGCGCCGGGTTGGCGAGCAGCGGGCAGAAAGCGGCGGCGGCGACCTCCGACAGCCCGGTGAGCAGGTTGACGTCGTCCGGGCTGTGCGTGAACGAGTAGTCGCCCACCAGCAGCCCGAAGGGCCTGCCGCCGGCGGTGCCGAACTCCTCCTCGTAGACCTTCCGCCAGAGCGTCGAACGGTCGAACTCGACGGCGTGCTCTCGGTCGCGTTGCAGCTCGCGCTTGGAGACGGGCAGCACCCGCACCTCGATCCGCCCCGCGCGATCGGACGCCGCATCGGCCTCGGCGGCCTCGTCGACGAGCCACCTGAGCCCGCGCCACGACGATTCGAGCCGTTGGAAAGCGGGGTGATGCAGGACGGCGTCGACCTGGCGGCCCACCGCATCGTCGATCGCGGAGATGTCCTCGCCGAGGCGGGCGAGCAGCGTGGAGCGGGTGAGCCGCTCACCGCTCGCCACGCGCACGGCCGCCCACGCACGCAGCGTCGCGCCGGCGTCGGCGGCGGTGAGCAGGCCCGTGGAGCGTCGTGCCGTCGGAGCCGACTCCACGAGCCGCACGAGCCGCTCGAGCGGCACCGGCGCGGCCGCTGCCGCACGCATCCGCTCGACGCTCGAAGCGGTCGGTCCCGCGGCCAGCACCGCCGGCCCGCCGGAGTCCTGCCGCACGGACGACGCAGGCATGCCTGGAACCCCGAGGCCGACGATCCTTCACACGCCCGGACGAGGACGGGAGTGGCTCAGCCACCCTTTGCGAACGCGGGAATCTTGGCGACCATCCGCATGCTCGTGGTCAGTTCCTCGAGTTGCAGCCACGGCCGCAGCCAGGCCACCGCGTTGTAGCTGCCGGGTGCACCGGGGATCTCCTCGACCTTGATCGCCGCCTCGGCCAACGGATAGCGGGCCTTCATGTCGTCGGAGGGATGCGGATCGGTCGTGACGTAATTCGCGATCCAGCGCTTCAGCCACTCCTCGCAGTCCTGCCGCTCCATGAAGGAGCCGATCTTGTCGCGGGCGATGACCTTGAGGAAGTGCGCGATCCGTGACGTGGCCATCATGTAGGGAAGGCGGGCCGAGATCGCGGCGTTGGCGGTGGCCTCCGGCCGGTCGTACTTCTTCGGCTTCTGGGTCGTCTGCGAACCGAAGAACACCGCGTAGTCGGTGTTCTTGTAGTGGCACAGCGGCAGGAATCCGAGCTTCGAAAGCTCGGCCTCGCGCCGGTCGGTGATCGCGATCTCGGTGGGGCACTGCAGGTCCTTGTCGCCGTCGTCGGCGGTGAACACGTGCGCCGGGAGCCCCTCCACCTTGCCGCCGTTTTCGGCGCCGCGGATCGCGGTGCACCAGCCGAACTTGGCGAACGCGTCCGTGAGCCTGGCTCCGAGGACGTAGGCCGTGCTCATCCAGGCGTAATTATCGTGCGGCACGGGCTTGGCGTCACCCTTTTCGTCGAGTTCGACCTCCTCGAAGTCGAACTCCTCGACGGCCTTGGTGGCCTTGCCGTAGGGAAGCCTCGACAGGCAGCGCGGCATCGTCAGCGTCACGAACCGCGAATCGTCGGAATCGCGGAAGCTCCGCCATTTGACGTAGGTTTCGTCGAGGAAGATCTTCTCGAGGTCGCGCGGCTTCGACAGTTCGGTGAAACTCTCGAGGCCGAGCAGCCTCGGGCTGGCCGCCGAGAGGAACGGACAGAATCCGGCGGCCGAGACCTGCGACATCTTGGAGAGCAGGTCGACGTCCTCGGGGTGCGCGGTGAACTCGTAGTCGCCGATGAGGGCGCCGTAGGGCTCTCCGCCGGGCGATCCGAACTCCGCCTCGTAGATCTTCTTGAACGTCTGGCTCTGGTCGAACTCGACGGCCTTCTCCAGGTCCTTGAACAGCTCGCGCTTCGAGACGTTCATCACCCGGATCTTGAGCTGGGCGCTCGTCTCGGTGTTCATCACGAGATGATGCAGCCCCCGCCAGGCGCTCTCCATCTTTTGGAACTGCTCGTGGTGCATCACGGCCGCGAGCTGCTTCGAGATCGCCGAGTCGATCGCCGCCACCGCCCGCGTGATCGTCCGCGACACGTTCTTGTCGAACTGGACGGTGCCCTTGAGCGACTCCTCGACGAGCGAGCGGATGAGCTCGTCGCGGCGGGGCTTCTCGACCGCCCGCGGCATGACGCTCGTGATCTGATCGAGCAGCCCGCCGGTCGTCGTGGCGGCAGCCGGAGCAGCGGCGGCCTCGGCTTTCGTCTCTCCCGTGCTCATTTCGAACCCTCCGATCCGGACCCATCGGTCGCCGGGGCGCCGCCGCCACCGATGCCCATCTCGCCGGCCAGTGCCTTGAGCTGTTCGTCGTTCTGCAGGATCTTCTCGAGCTCCGACTCGAGGCCGTCGGCCCGGTCGACCGCGCTGAGGAGATCGCGGAGACGGTTCCGCGTGTCGAGCAGCTTCCGGAGCGGCTCGACCTGCTCGACCACCTTCGCGGGCTCGAAGTCCTCGATCGACGAAAACTTCAGTTTCACCGCCATCTCGCTGCCGTCTCCGGCGAGCGTGTTCTCGACGCGGAATTCGGCGCCCGGCGTCATCCGCCGCATCACCTCGTCGAAGGAGTCGCGGTCGATCGAGACGAACTTCCGATCCTTGAGCGGCTTGAGCGGCTCCGTCGGCTGCCCGGAGAGATCGGCCATCACGCCGACCACGAACGGCAGATCCTTGACGACGACGGCCCCCTCGGTCTCGACCTCGTAGGTGATGTGCACCCGAGGCTTGCGCACCCGACTCAACTTGCCATGGACCGATTCAGGCATGATGCCGACCCTCGAACGGTGACGCGACGACCGGGCACGCCGGCCCGGATCTCAGCGAAGTGTGTCAGCGCTCGGGGTGGGTTGTCAAGCGACCGCACCGGGGCCGGAGTGGGGCTCAGCCGCCGTCGGCCCGCGGCGGATGCAGCCCCACGAACTTGAACAGTGCGTCGGCGGCCGAGCCGTCGGCGATCAACTCCCGGTAATACTCCGCCGGCGGCAGCCGGCCCAGCCGGACGATGTTGCGCAGCTGGGCGGCGAGGAGGCTGTGGGGGTCGTTTCGCTCGAAGAATCCGGCGATCTGCTCGAGTTGCCGAAAGGCGGCCTCCCGATTGGCGACGGGGCCGTCGGCGTGCGGGCCGGCTGCGGCGGGCGAAGCTCCGGCCGCCCCGGCCCCGACCGGCTCCGCCTCGGCCGGCACCGACTGCGGTGCGAAGATGCGGATCGCGGCGTCGCATTCCTCCAGCAGGGAGCGGATCGGCGCGGCCGGGATGCCGGCCGCGCCGGCCGAGGCCTCCTCGACGGCCGCGCACAGACCGTCCCAGGCGGTGCGGGCCGCCTGCAGATCGGCGAAGTTCTGCCGGAAGAACTCGACCGTGCTGCCGGCCACCGCCTGCGCGAACTGTTCGGGTGACGTGGCGCCCCGCGACACGGCCAGTTGCACCTTCTCACCATCCGTCTCGTTGACGAGATCGCGGCTGCTCTTGTAGTGGCAGAGGGCGAGCGGGTCGCCGCCGCGGTCGGAGGTGAGCGGGATGCGCATGATCGCCGGCTCGAGCAGGCCTTCGGCGTCGAGGCCGGCCAGCCGCACCAGCGGCATCGACCGCTCCTCGGTGCGGAGCTCGTCGGTGACCGGCCCGTCCTCGGGATCGGGTGCGGGGAAGAGGCCGCTCCAGCCCGCCTCCACCATGCCGCTGGTGGCGGTGAAGCCGGCGGCCAGACCCGCGAAGCCGTCGGTGCGGGCGAGCGCCTCGATCAACAGGGCGGCGATGCTCGTGTCGCGCGACACGTCAGAGAGCATCGCGACGGCCTCGTCGCGAATCTGCCGCCACAGTGGCACGGCCGCCGGCCAGCCGCCGGCGGCGGCGTCGCCCTCGTCCGACTGCCGTTCGATGCGGCGGGCCTCCTCGCGGAGGTCACGGAGCGCCGAGCGCCGGGCGCGCCCCGCCGCGTCGGCCTGGAGATCGACGCCGGCCGGCGCCTCCGCCGAGAGCGGCGCGCGAAAGACGTCCGGGTCGAGGTTCACGGTGGACATGAGAATGACGGCGCAGCGCGCCGAGGGATGGGCAGTTTGGGGGTTCTGTGTCGCGCAAGTATAGCCTCTCGTCCGCGGCGGCACGGCTCCCGCCGCGCAGCCCCGCCGGTTCCAGCCGGCGGCCGCGGACGGTCGCAGGGGTCGGGCAGGCGGCAGCGGATATGCCGCCCCGCGGTACGCCGCGGGCTACCGGAAAATCCGCCACAGGGTCAGCGCGACCGTTGCCGTCACCATGGCCGCCGCCGTGGCGACGAGGCCGGTCGACAGGAGCCGCTGGAAGCGATCCTGCCGGAGCCGCGTCGCGGTCCAGTCGAGGTCGCCCTGGCAGGCGAGCATCCGCTCGAACAGGCCGCGGCCGAACAAGCCGCCCTCTCCGCGTTCCGGCAGGACGAGCACGTAGCAGCCGGCGAACAGCGGCGCGGCCCCCGCGGCCGCGAAGTCGAAGGCGCGTTGCATGAGCCGCGTGATCGAATCGACGCCCGCGGTCCGCAGCACGCACAGCAGACGCAGCAGGGAGCGGTTCAGCTCCGGCCGTTCCGTCGCCTTCGGATCCGAGAGGAGGTCACCGATGACGTCGAACAACCGGCCCCCCGCGTTGAGGGCCACCGCCTCGATCTCCGGCGGTCCCGACGGGGTTCCGAGCGGGAATGCCTGGCCCACCGTCCGGGCTCGGTCGGCGGCCGGCAGCAGGGAGCCGAGTTCCTTGAACCCCGGGGTGCCGCCGGGGAGCGTGCAGCCCAGCACGATCGGCGCCCGGAGGCCGAACGCACCGGTCAATTGCTGGAGGTCCTCCGCGGCCGCGGCCGCCAGACCGGCGGTCCGCGCCTGGTCGTCGGCCCCGAGTTCCACCGGCGCCACCACGGCGATGCCGTTGACCGGCGCGAGCGGCCGCCGGGCCGCCACGATCCGCTCGCACAGGGCCGTGATCCGATCGTAGGCTTCGGCGCGCTCTCCGGCGGAGAGGCCCGTGGGGCGTGCGGTCGGCGCGGCCGTCGCCGCCGCGCCCCGCCGGGCCGCCGCCGCGACGGTGCAGGTCTGCCCGATCGCCGACAGGCAGACGAAGATGGCGTCGTGCCCGGCATACACGTGCAGAGGCGCGCTGCCCGGCGGGGCGCTCACCACGACGAACGGCACCGGTGCCATCTGCATCAGCGCCCGTTCCTCGTCGCGGCCGTCGGTGCCCAGCACGATGAACAGCGGCGCGTTCCGCAGATCGACCTGCTGCCGCGACAGCTCGGCGAGCGACTCGCGCCACGCCTGCTCGATGTCGCGCCAGCGCGACACCTCCTCGTGCAGCCACAGCCGCATGGCGTAATAGACGAACACCGGCACGAGCACCAGCAAGAGCAGGAGCAGCATCCCCTTGCCCGGCGTCCACCAGGCCTGGAAGGTGAGCCGCCCCCCGCCGACCAGCACGAACACGAGCGTGAGCACGCAGAGCAGGAGCTGGACGACGCCGACCGACCACGCGATCCGCGCGGGCAGCGAGAGTGCGAGGAAGCGACGGAACAGGTCCGTCGCCAGCCTGAACGGGAGCGTCAGCAGAGCCGTGAGCCAGGCCATCTCGGATCCGTACGGCGTTCGGGGGAGGCGTTACGATACCACGAAGGCCCACCAGCCGGTCACGACGGCGACCAGCGCGGCGACGACGGTGCACAGCGCCTGCCAGATGATCTTCACGGGGCTCACGAGCGGCGGCGCACCGGCCAGTTCGACGGCCCGCGTGCGCACCGACGGCCGGCCTTCGTCGAACTTGAGGCCCTGGCCGTTGGCCCGCATCCAGGTCTTCAGCGCCTCGGGGTCGTCCCGGAGGATTCCGCGGAACCCCATCGAGACGGCGGCCGCGTAGACGGTCACCGCGTCGCGCGTCGGGTACGACGCCGCCTTCGTGGCCCGGTCGAAGAACTCGGTGGCCCGCCTGCGCGTGCCGAACAGTTCGATCTCGAGCGGATGATTCTCCCACCAGCCGCTGCCGGGCCACGTGACGTCGACGATCAACAGTTCGTCCGCCACCGCCGCCAGCGCGTAACTGGCCAGGTGCCACTCCTCGGCCCGCGGCCCGCGCAATTTTCGGGCCGCCGTGGCGAACCCTGCCAGCAGGCCCGCCCGCTCGCGGTCGGGCGGTTCCGTCGTGCCGCGGGCGGCCCGTTCGCACAGGTCGACCACGTCGAGGATCAGCGGCGCGACGGCGGAGGCGAATTCGGGGTTCATGGACGCGGGAGAATGCCCCTCATGACGACGGCACCGCGAACATGGCGAACTCGAGCGCCGCCGCCCGCCCCTCGAAGGCCACCTGCACGCGCCGGCGGCCCACCAGCTCCTCGCCCCCGATGATCGACGAGTCGCGGAGTCGGATGGCGAGCCCCTGGGCCACCTGCACCGCCCGGTAGGCGGGGCTTTCGGTTCCGATCCGATAGTAGAGCCAGCCGCTGCGGGCGGGGAGGGCGCGAGGGGCACGGTCGAGCGTCAACAGTTCCAGCCCAGGCAGGCCCAGGCGGAACAGCCGGTCGACCTCGTCGGGGCTGCCCAGCTTCCAGTCGAGGTGGGCGTTGCCGGTGAGCAGGCGGTGGCACTCCTGCTCCGGGATGTCGCCGTGAAGCACGCCGACGTAGCACTGCCAGTCGCTCCGCAGCCACTTCGGATCCATCGTCACCGCCAGCGTCGCCGGAGCGGTGCCCACGAAATATCGCTGCTCGAAGTCGAGGCTCACGACGCGGCCGATCATGTTCTCGATCCGGGTCTTGACCTCGCGAAACACTCCGGCCAGGTCGTCGTGGTCGTAGAGCGGCAGCTCGGTCTGGCTCCGCTGCGGCTCGAACACGGCCAGCTGCCCGGCCACGCGGCAGAGTTCCATGTAGGCCAGCCGCGGGTGCACGCCCGGCGCGAACGCGATCACCCTCAGGGCGGCCTGCGCCTCGAGCAGCTTCGAGAGCATCATCAGCCGGTCGAGGTCGCCGGGCTCCGAACTCGAGAAGCCGACCTGTCGGCTCACCGCCTGGGCCGACAGCACCTCCACCTTGCGGCTGACGAGATCGTAGACGCCGCGGACGACGTCGAGCCCCAGGGGGGGCCAGGCGTCGACGGAAAGCACCGGTGGAAAATATCCGGAGTCGATCTCGGGGGCCGCCTCGCGGTTGCCGGCTCTGCGGATCTGCGCGATGGGGAGCAGTTCGAAACCCGAGAGATCCTCCGTGGAGAGCTTGAGCCGGATGTTGAGCCGGCGGAACTCGATTTCCTGGTCGTTGCCGCCGCCCGTGTCGTCCTGCACGGGCCGCCGCATCACGCTCGAGCGGCTGCGGTCGGCCGGCCCCGGCGGCGACACGTTCGCGGCCCCCGGATCGAACCGGGGCACGGCGAGGTAGATCCGCACCGTGTCGACGTCCCGGAGCGGCTCGTCGAGCGTGGCGGCGAGCGTGGCGACGTCGCGGCCGGCCCGCTCGAGGCTGACGCGGTCGGGCTCCTCGCCCGCCTCCAGCCACACGAGCGTGCCGTCGCGGAGCCGCGCCTGGCAGCGCCGCAGTTCGAACTGCCTGTTGGCGAGCGCTGCCGGATCGATCTCCATCCTCACCAGCCCGTAGCAGCACGGGTCGGACGCCGCCGTGGCGACGGCCAGTTCCTCGGCCCGGGCGCGGTCCAGCGCTTGGAAGTGCTGCGGGCGGAGGAACATGCCCTCCGTCCAGTGGACGGGCAGATGTCGCATGGTCGGCAATCGGGCACGAGGGAGGGCGCGCCACCGGCGCTCGCCCGCCGCGGCGCGGGCCGGTCCGGCGGCATTTACAGCCGGAGCCGGGAGAGAATACTATTTCGGTTTCACGCGGTAAACAGTCTTTTTCCACGACACCCGGCAACACGGACGACCTCGCGGTGTCAGTCGGTTCACCCACCTCATCGGCGCAGGGACGCTGGCGCGGCGACGCGCGCCGACCGGGGCGGTCGTGGAAGCCGTCGCGGCTCGCGCTCGGCCTGGCTCTGTTCGGCGTCGCGCTCGTGGGCGCGGCGCTCGTCACCGGCACGATCCTCGCGCCGCTGTTCCGCTGGCAGACCGCCGCGATCGCACTCGTGATCGACCAGTACGAACTCGGCGTGATCGAGCCGGTGCCGTTCGGCACCGCCGACCGCCGGGCCCTTTCGACGGCGCTCGCCGGCCTGCTCGACACCGGGCTCGGCAGGGACGTGGTCGAACTCACCGGCCTCGAGGCCGCCGAAGGGCTGCGCGAGCTGCTCCTGCCCCGGATGAAGCGGATGAACCTGCGCTCCAAGGACGTGATGATCGCCTACGTCCGCGGGCAGTCGCTCGTGGCGCCGCGGGCCGTCGGGCCCGACGCCCGCGACACCCTCGCGGGCCGGGCCTGCTTCCTGGCCAGCGATTGCTCCGTGGCGGGGCAGCGGCCCCGCGAGCTGGTGCCGGTGCGCGACATCGTGGAGGCGGTGGGCGCCGCGCCTCCATACGTGACGCTGCACGCGCTCGATCTGGGCGACATCACCTGGGATCCCCGCCTCGGCGTGCTCGCGAACTCGGTCGCCCGAGCGCTCGACGTCGATCTCGCGGCGCCTCAGACGGACGCCCGGTACCACAACTGGGTCCTCGGCTCGCACGACCTCTTCCAGCATTCGTCCGTGGACCTCGCCGGCGGCCGCACCTATTTCGGCCGCGCGCTCGAACTGGCCCTGGGCGGGGCGGCCGACGCGGCGCCCGACGGCGACGCCGACGGCGTGGTGGAACTGCACGAGGTGGTGCAGTTCGTCAAGTCGTGGACGGCCGAGTGGGTGCGCCGTGCGACCGGCGGCCGCGTGGCACAGACGCCCGTCGTGTGGAAACTGGGCGTGGGCCGCATCGACGCGGCCGACGTTCCGCGCGACGTAGCGCTCGTGCGGCTCGTCCGGCCGGCCGCCGGCGCCACGGCGCCCAAACCCGGGACGGAGCCGCCCGCCGCCGCGCCACGGCCGCCCGCCGACGCCCGCCCCGCCGCGCCTGTTCCGGCCGCGCCTGTTCCGGCCGCCGACGCTGCCGTGAAACGGACCGCCGCCGAGGCACCTGCCGCCAAGGGCTCCGCCGCTGAGGGCTCCGCCGCTGAGGGCTCCGCTGCGGCAGGTCAGCCGCCCGCGGGGGCGGACGCGACACCGGCCGCCGAGCCAAAACCAGGAGCCGAGGCGAAGCCGTCCGACGCCGAACTTCCGGCCGCCTCTGGCACGCCCACCCCGGATGCCAAGACTGCCGGCGAGGCAGCCCGGGCGGCACAGCCGGAATCGCCCCCCGCGGTCGTACCGCCCGTCGATGCCTGGCAGGCCTTGCAGCGGCTCGGTGAACGCACGCGGCGCAATGTGGCCGGTGCGCAATCCGGCGGGAGCGGCGCGCCGGGCCCGATCCCCCCCGATTTCGCGCCTCACCGCTGGGCTCGCGTATTCTGCCTCGCGGCATCGGCGGACGTGCGGCGGCATGCGGGCGGGCCGTTCGCCGACCGCAGCCAGGCCGCGTTCGACGGGCTGGGTGAGAGCCTGTCCGCGCTCTGGAGCGACCGCAGCGCGGCCCGCGGCCTCGCGGCCCGGCCGGGCGACGCCGACGCCGTGGCCCTGCTCCGTTCCGCGATCGCCGCGGCCGAGCGGGGCGGCTTCGAGGAACGGTGGACCGCGGCCCCACCCGTTTTCTGCCAGGCGCTGGCGGCACGCAACACCGCGGTTCAGACGCTGATCTCGTTGATCGACGTCACGGGCCGCATCGCGGGGGGCACCGCCACGCCGCCGATCGACCCGGCCCGCGTCAGGACCCTGATCGGCAAGGTGGCCGTGCTGACCGCCGCGATCCGCCGCTTCGCCGCCGGGCAGGAGTCGGCCGGCTCGGCGGCCTCCGCGAGCCCGATCGAGACGGCCACGCGGGCGGTCGTGGCGGAGACGGCGATCGCCACGGAACTTCTCGAGCGTGTGGCCGCCGGCGGCTTTCGGGCAGCCGGCTCGTTTTTCGGCAGTTTTTTCGGCAGTTCGGTCGCCGCGCTGCGCAGCCCGGTCGTCTCGTCCGACCTGCGCGAGGCGATCCGCCGGCGGGTGGCGGCGCCGGCGGGGCTCGGGGATCCCGCCAGCCCCGACGGCCCGTTGCCACCGGTCGTCGAGATCGACGTCTCGTTCGACGCCACGGCACTGGAGCAGATGGCCGACCGGGTGCTCGGCATCGTGTCGCTCATCGAAGCGTGCGTGGGCGACGTCGCGATCGACGCCGCGGGCGGCCCCGACCTGCGCGATCTCGCCGCCGATCTGGCCGCCGTGCGGCTGGCTGCGAGCCAACTCACGCAGGATGCCGCCGACCAGCGCGTCGTGCACGACCGCGTGACCGCCCTGGGAGGGCTGGTCGCGCAAGCCTACGCGCGAATCACCGATCTCGTCCGGCCGCTGCGGGATGCCGACGCCGCCGACGGCGTCGGCGACGCCGCGGCGGGGCTGCTGCGGATGATCGATCCGCGCGACGTGGCCCTGATCGACCGCACGGTCGTGGCGACGCTCCCCGTGTTCCGGGCGCGGGGCACGTCGCTGCTCCAGTTCGTGGCCGACGGTCCCGCCGCGCTGTCGATCGGCAGGCCGATCGAGGGACGGCTCGTGGCTGCGGGAAGCCAGCCGCTGCCAGCCGACGCGGTGCTGCGGTTCGCGTTCGATCCGGCCGACATCCGCGTGGTCGTCGAGGGCGGCCGCGACGTCGACGCAGGCATGCCGCTCCCCGCGGCCGACCTGCCGTTCGTCAACAACGCCCTCGGCCTGAAGATCGTCGCCAGCCGCGAGCGCGTGGCGGCGGGCGACGAGGCGTTCGCGACGCTGCGGATCACGTGCGAATCGCAGGCGCTGTCGGCGACGGCCGACATCCGCCTCGAGCTGCCCGCCCGCAGGGGGCTGGTCGTCGCAGTGCGGCGATCCCCGCCCGAGCCCGACATGGAACGCGGCGGATGGCGGGTCGCTGTTTCGGACGACGCCCAGACGACCGAGGCGGGGGGCAGGCCCGGCGGGGCGGCGCGTGCGGTGGTCGACCTCGTGGCGATACCGGGCAGCCCGACAGCGTGGGAGGTGGGCCTGGAAAACCCGGCAGAGATCGCGCGGACCTTCGCCGTGCGGCTGGTGCAGGTGCCGGCGGTCGACGCCGTCAACGCCCAGGCCGGGCGGGTGCGGTCGGCGGTGTGGTCCGAATTCTGCGCGGCCGCAGAAGGCGGTGCGGTGCCGGAGCCGATCGCCGCGGCCGACAAACTGTCGCTGGCGGCCCGCGACGGGCCCGTCGTGGCAGTGCTGGCACCGGCCAAGCCGGCGGCGGAGCCGCTTCCGGCCCCGAGCCCCCGCGAGGCGGCCCCGCCGCAGCCGCCACCGACGATCGGCCCCGATCTCGCGCTCGTGGTCACCGAGACGACGCCCGGAGAGCCGGCGCGCGTGTTTCTCGTGCGGCTGAGGCTGACGGCGGAGCGGCCGCGGCAGCGGCTCAAGGCCGTCGCCACCTGGTCGGCGGAGGAGCGGCTGATCGCGGTGCGGGTCGAACCGGTCGACGCCGCCGCGGCGGCGAGCCTGCCGGCCGAAGGGCTGAAGGTCGCCCTCGAGCCGTTGCCGCCGGCGCTCGTGCTCGGCCGGCAGCCCGTCGCCCTGCGCCGCTCCGCGACCGTGCTCACCCGGGGCCGGCCGGCCGATACGTTGACGGCGGTCTGGCAGGGGTCCGACGTCGAGGCGCGGGCGGGGCTGGCGCTCTCGGTCAATGGCTATCCCCGGGCCTTCGTCTTCAACGTCGACTGCACGGCCGCCGCCGCGGGGGTTCCGCAGCAGCCCCAGAACGACTTTCGCGCGATCGCGTTCGCCGGACCGCGTCCGGCGACCGAGCCGCCCCTCAAGGCGCCGGCCGAGGCGATCCCGATCGGGCTGCTCGTCGACGCGCCGCCCGATGTCTCCGGCGGGCGGGCGGCGGCCGACGTGGGGCCGACCGGCCGCGGGGAAACGGTGGTGTCGCTCTCGTTTCGCGGCCTGCGGGCCGGGGGCGCGGCCCCCGACGCGGCGACTGTCGTCTGGTCGGCCGCCGGCGACAGGCAGGTTTCCTTCCTGGCCGGCAAGCCGCAGCCCCCGGCGGCGGTGGCGGTCACCGCGGTCGTCGCCGACTGGGCGGTGGCCCCGAGCGGCGAGGGCTACGTCGATCTCGATCTGGAGGCCGAGGCGGCGCTCGCGGTCCCGGGCATGCCGGCTCCGCTCAAGGCGGCCCGCACCTTCATCATGGACGGGAGGCCTCCGGCGGTCGAGGTGCCCGCGCTTGTCAACGCCACTGTGGGGCGGCCGCTGGTCGTGCCGGCGCGGGTGGTCGACGACCCCGCCGAGACGTTCGCGGCGCTGCCGGGCCGGCACATCCCCGGCGTGTCGGGAGTGGAGCGCGTGGAGTGGGCGCTGGACCTCAAGGGCAACGGGGCCCCGGAGGCGTGGACTCCGGCAGTCGGCCTGGGCGGAGGCAGTTACGAGATCAAGGTCGACACGGCGCTTCTGCCGCCGGGGGCGCGCACACCGCTGCTCGTGCGGGCCACCGATCGCGTCGGCCTCGCGCACCCGCCGAGCCGCGTCTGGCTCGACACCGCGCCCGCCGTCGCCAAGGGCAGCATCGAGGGGCGCGTGACGCTCAAGGATCGCGGCGAGCCGAACGTCACCGTCCGCATCGACGGGCCGAACGCCCCGGCGCCGGTGCGGTCGGGGACGGACGGCCGGTTCACCTTCTCGGGACTCGATCCGGGCACGTACACGCTCAAGGCGGTCGGGCCGGTCCGCAACCGCACCTGCGCGTCGGAGGCCACGCCCGCGGTCGTGGCCGCGCCCCCCGCGCCGCCGGCCAAGGTGACGCTCGAGCTCAAGTGAGGCCCCGCGCCACGCCGCACATGCCATGAGCAAACCTCCTTCCCCGCGAGACGGCGTGAGCTGGCGCAGGCCCCAGGCCGGCCGGGGCGACGGTTCGCCCGCGGCCCAGGCCTCGCCGCGCGATTCGTGGCGGACGACGGCCGGCGCCCTCACGGCCCGCGGCTACGCGTGGCTGGTCATCCGGCGGCTCGCCTCTTCCGCCGCGGTCGTGGCCCTCGTCGGCCTGCTCTTGTGGCAGCTCCTGAGCCTCAACCGCCCGCTCCCCGTGGTGGCCTGCATCGCCACCACCTACGAGCCGCCGCTCGTGCCCATCCGTCTGGGCCACGAGGATGCGGCGCTCGTGGAGACGCTGGCCCGGTCGGGGGCCTCCCTGTTCCGTTCGCGGTCGATCTCGCTGCACAACATCTCGGCGGAGGCGGCGACGGCCGGTGCTGACAGGATCGTTTCGTCGATCGCGGATGGGCTCGCCGCCGCCAAGCCGGGCGGCCCCGACAAGAACCTGGTCATGGCCTACGTGTCGATGCGGGGGGGAATCGACGTGGACGGCCGCGCCTGTCTGATTCCACCGGGACTGGCCCTGCCGGAGGCGAGCCTGGCCGACGGCCGCTGCATCACCGTCGAGCGGCTGCTCCGGGCCGCTCGGGGAGCGGTGCCGGCGACCACCGGCATCGTGTTCGTGCTCGACGCCTGCCAGGGAGGACTGCAGTGGCCGCTGGGGATCGCCGACGGCGGCTTTCCGCCCGCGGTGGAGGCCGCCGTGGAGGCCGCCGCATTGCCGCGCACGTGGGTGCTGCTGCCGGCTTCCGCGGGGCAGACCGCGCAGGCGAGCCTGATCGACGGGGCATCGGTGTTCGCCCGCTTCTTCGCGGCGGGGCTCCGCGGCGCGGCTGACGGGGCCCGCGTCGGAGATCGGGACGGCACGGTCGAACTCGGGGAACTGGCGGCCTACCTGACCGCCGCGGTCGACCGCTGGACGATCTCCCACCACGGCGTCCGGCAGACGCCCAGGATCCTGCCCACCATCGAGCGGCCGGGCCGGGCGGGTGATCCGCGGCTGGCGCGGGCGGAGAGTTGGGAGGCCGAGCGGGAGCTCGCGGCGAGTCTTTCCTCATACCTCGCCGCGGCGGGATCGGCGGGCAATCGCGGGGCCGCCGCGCCCGTCGACCCGTGGCTCCGCGAGCGCTGGCGGGTGGCGGAGACGCTCGCCGACGCCAACGGCCGCGAGCGGCCGCTCACCTGGCAGCGCTACCAGCAGCTCCTGCTGCGGGCGGAGTCGCTGCTTCAATCCGGCCCCGCCTACGCGCCGCAGCGGCGGCGGGCCGAGACGCTCGTCGAGCGGCTGGAACTGGAGCTGGGCACCGACCGGCTCCCGAACGCGGAGTTTCTACCCGCTCTGCGGCTCCCGTGGATCGCCCGGTGGAACGCGCGGCCACGCGTCGTCGGACCGCTCGCGACCTGGCTCGAGACGATGGCCGGCTGGGTGACGAAGCCCGGCCCCAAGCCGCCTTCATCGGAGCCGCCAGCGTCGGCGGTGGAGTGGAACGATCGCGCTAACGTGGCCTGGGACTGGCTGATCGAGCGGATCGATGCCGACGACACGATCGACCGCGACGCCCTGGGTCGGTGGCTGGAGATCCTCGGGCCCGCCCCGGCTTCGGTGCCCGCCGAGCCGCCTCAGATCCAGGCGGCACGGGCGCTGCACCGCGACGGACCGGCCGTCGCCTGGCAGGCCGCGCCGCAACTGCCCGGCAGGCTGCTGAGGGCCCTGTCGGCCTCCCGCGACGCGCGATTCACGGCCGATCTGCGTGTCGACCGCCTGGTGACATCGCTCACCGAGATCGGGCGGGCCGACGACGACCGCAGGCTGGCGTTCGACCTGTTCTTCCTCGGCGACGCCGCCGCCGTGGCACGGGCCGAGGAACTCGCCGAGCAGTCGCTCGAGCGGGCGCGGGTGGCGGACCGGCAGGGCGCGGCGCTGTCCGACGTTTTCTCCTCCGTCGACCGCCTGCTCGACGAACTCCCCTGGCTCGCCGCCTGGTGGTCTGCGGAGGCCGTCGCCAGCCGGGTCTCTGCGCTGAGCGCGACCGACGGCCTGGGCGACGCCACCGTCCCGCTGGCGTTCGACTGGCCTGCCGCGGTGGAAGCGACGGGGCAGTTCGAGTCGGCCGTCGCGTCGCTCACCGAAGAGCCGGAGGGGGGGCGAGCGGGCATGGACGAACTGCTGAGTCGTGTCGAGGCCCGCCGGGCCGCCGCCGAAACGGCGATCCAGCCGCTGCAGGACGCGTTCCGTGCGGCGCAGGACGACCTCGTTTCGTCGGCTCCCGACAGTGCGGATACGCTGGCGCGGATCCGGCGGATCCTGAACACGCCGCTGGTGCGCGGCGAGCCGCGGATGCGGCTGCTCGCCCGCGCCGACGAGCTCGGCAGGAGGTTCGGTGAACTGCTCCAGGAGGAGCCGGCCGATCTCGAGCCGCTGCCGGCCCCGGACGTGGGCACGGTGGTGGCGACGTGGATGGCGTGGCGCGGCCTCGTGGTCAACCCGCTCGTCCCGGTGCTCACGGAGAACGCCGCCGGAGTGCCGTCCCGCCCCGACCGGCCCGACGAGTTCGCGGCGGCGTGCGGTGGCCAGATCGCGGAGGTCCAGAGGGCCGTGACCGCGGCGGGGCGCTGGACACCCGCGCGGACGCTCGACGCACCGCCCGAACTCGACGCCGGCACGCTGTCGACGCTGCGTCGCGAGGAGTTTTACAGCCGCAACCTCGCCCCGCTGATCTGCACCCGCTCGAGCATCGACACCTCGCCGCACTCCAGGCTCTCCTACATCGACTGGCACGACCGGCTCGTGTCGTCGGCGGAGGACGCGCTCGACGACTTCTGGTTCGGGATCGAGCCGACGGACGGCGGGCGGCGGGGGGGCGGCCGGGCTCCGTGGTGCGTGACGGCGGCTCGCGTGCTCGTCGACAAGGCGGCGGAGCTGCTCGAGTACGCCCGGCTCGAATACGGATCGTTGCGCCGGCGGGACGTCGCGGCGCGACTGGCGACCTTCGCCGACGGAGGCGAACTGGACGTCGGCTCGTTCGGCACGGTACGGCTGCAGCCCCGCACGCTGCCGGTGATCCGGGCCCAGCCGGGCGACCTGCCGCTGAACACCGTCACGCTTCGCCCGCGCAGCGGCGTGCCCGCCGGCATGGCCAGCCTGTGGTTCGCGGAGTCGATCGACGGGCCGCCGCTGGCGATCGCCGAAGCGGGGCCCGGTGGGCCCCGCCCGCGGCTGCCGCTCCCGGTGAACGCGGGCCGCGAAGAGTCGTCGCTGGCGTGGTGGCTCGACGCGGACGCCGTGGCCGCGCTCGAGCCGGCGGCGGGCCGGCCCGGCGAGGGGAGGGTGCTCGACATGGTGGCCTGGTTCCGCGGGCACCGCATGGTGGTCGCCGCGCCACTGGCCCCGCCGGCCGCGCTGCGGGTGATGACCTGGGAGGCGGGGCCGCCGGCCGCCCCGAGGGTCTCCGTGCGCGGCGCGCTGCCGCGCAACCAGACCGTGGCCGTGATCTTCGACTGCTCCGGCAGCATGGGGCAGCGGCTTCCCGACGGCCGGACGCGGCTCGAGGCCGGCCGGACGGCGGTCTCGGAGGTGCTCGAGCAGATCGCCATCGAGGGCGGCTGGACGGCGTCGCTGTGGCTCTACGGGCACCGCACGAAGTGGTCGCGGGACCAGCGGGGCCGCTACTCGGCGGGGCTGACGGAGGCCGGCACCCGCGACCGCGACCGCACCGCGGCCGTCAGCGGCACGAACGCCACGCTCGTGCCGGGCAACGACGTGGAGCAGGTGCTCGACCCGCAGCCGCTGGTGCCGCTGCAGGTCACCCGCATCCGCGGGCTCCTCGACGCGTTGGAGCCGGGCGGCGAGACGCCGCTCTACCTGGCGATCAACGAGGCGCTGCGGGTCGACTTCGCGGCCCGCGACCCGGGGCCGGGACACGTGCTCGTGGTGACCGACGGGGCGAACGACCAGACCGGGGGCCGCATCACGTCGTCGGCCGACGTGCTGCGCACCCTCGCCCGGCTCAACATGCGGCGCGGGCCGCAGGATCGCGTGCGGATCGACGTCATCGGCTTCGACCTCGCGCCGGGGATGTACGACCGGCAGGTTCGGCTCCAGGACCTCCAGAGCCTCGCGGCCGACTCCGGCGGCGTGTACTACGACGCCACCGATCCGGGCAGGCTGACGGCGGCGCTGCGATCGTCGCTGCAGGTCTCGCGCTGGCGGGTGGAAGGGGGCCGGGCCCCGCGCGACTCCGCAGCCCTCGGGGAGGCGATCCTGCTCCCCGCGCCCGTGGAGGGCGCGACCGACACCTACGACGTCGTGCTCGACGCCGGGGCCGTGACGCCCCGCCGGCGGGTGTCGGTGCAGGGGGGCGAGGGGCTCGAACTGTTCGTCGGCGGCCGCGGACGCGAGCTGCAGTTCCGGCGGTACGACGGCGGCACGGAGCAGGGCATCCGTGACGCGGCGGGCCCACTGCCCGATCCGGCCGGCCCGGGCCGCACGTGGTTCATCGCGGCGCACCTCGCCCGCCGCGACGGCCGCGTGGTGACGTTTCCGGTGTCGCTGCAAAACGGCGTCGCCGACGGCTTTTCGCCCCGCCCCGTCGAGATGTGGGCGACGTTGCAGCCGGTCGGGCCGGGTGGTCCGGTGGGCCTGCCGTACGTGTTCTCCGACATGCGGCTCCAGCCGGCGCGGCCGGTGCCCGTGATCGATCTCGAGGCCGACGACTGGCCGGAGACGGCGACGTCGGCCCAGATCAAGGCCTGGTTCCGCTTCGACGCCGCCGAACCGGAGGTGTCGCTGCCGGTGAACGGCTTCATTCCGGGCGTCGAGCGCACGGTCGGGCTCGAGGGTCTGCCGGGATCCTCGCTGAGGGTGCTCGTGCGGCCGCTCGAATCGCCGTCCGTGCTGCGCATGACGGTCGTCGAGGATCATCCGCCCGCGGTCGCCGCCGCGTTGCCGCTCCTGCGGATCGCCGTCGGGCCCGGCTGCCGACGGGCGGTGCATCTGCTCGCCCCCGGCGGCAGCCGCGTGCGGCACGACTTCACGCTGGCCGCCATCGACGGCCAGGTGCCCGGAGACGTGACGCTCACGGCGACGCGTGCCGAGGCGATCAAGCGGGGCGCCGTGGGGCCGGTGACGTTCGGCGGCGACACCAAGACGCTCCAGGTGCCCGTGCCGGAGCGTTGACGGACGCGCGCGATCGGGTAGATTCTCCGCCACCTTCCCGGAGAATCGTCAGCATGGGACTGCTCAAGGAATTCCGCGACTTCGCGATGCGGGGCAACGTCATCGACCTGGCGGTCGGCGTCGTGATCGGGGCGGCGTTCGGCAAGATCATCAGTTCGCTCGTGTCGAACATCATCATGCCGCCGCTCAACCTGCTCACGAGCAGGTACGGTGTGAACTTCAGCGAACTGGCCCTCAAGGTGAAGACCACGGCCCCGAAGCTGAATCCGGACGGCACGGCCGTGCTCGAGGACGGTAAGCCCGTGATGGCGTTCCAGGACTATCCGATCCTGAACTACGGGCCGTTCATCCAGTCGGTCGTCGATTTCCTGCTCGTGGCGGCGGCGCTGTTCCTCGTGATCAAGATCATCAACACGGCCAAGGCCCGGTTCGAGGAGAAGAAGGACGAAGCCCCGCCCGCCCCGCCGGAAGACATCGCCCTCCTGCGCGAGATCCGCGATGCCCTCTCGCGTGCGTAGGACAGGCTTTAGCCTGTCGGCGTTTCCAGGTGACAGGCTGAAGCCTGTCCTACGGGTTTTGGAAGACAGGCTGAAGCCTGTCCTACGGGTGCATCAGTGACTCGACCTCGTCGGGCTCGATCGGCACCTGGGTGCAGAGGTCGAGGGCGCCGTCGGGCGTCACGAGCAGGTCGTTCTCCAGCCGGATCCCGAGGCCTTCCTCCGGGATGTAGATCCCCGGCTCGACCGTCACCACCCAGCCGGGCTCGAACGGGCCGTTCACCGGCGCGAGGTCGTGCACGCCGAGGCCGAGCGAATGGCCGAGCCCGTGCATGAAATACTTTCGGCAGGCGGGCTCTTCGGGCGTGTCCTTGGCGACCTCGTCCTTCGTGATCAGGCCGAGTTGCAGGAGTTCCTCGGTCATGTCGAGCTGGGCGGCACGCTTCCACTCGCGGGGCGTGACCCCCGGCCTGAGCCGGGCCGTGCTCGCCCGCAGCACGCGAAGCACGGCGTCGTACACCGCCCGCTGCCGCGGCGTGAACCGGCCGTTCACGGGATAGGAGCGGGTGAGGTCGGCGGAATGGTTGGCGTAGCTCGCCCCGACGTCGATGAGCACGACGTCGCCGGCGCGGCACTCCGCGTCGTTGGCCACGTAATGGAGCACGCAGGCGTTCTTTCCTGCGGCCACGATCGGCTCGTAGCCCATCCGGGCCCGGCGGCGGGTGAACTCGCCGATCAGTTCCGCCTCGAGCTCGTATTCCTTGACGCCCGGCTTCAGCATCGCGAGCACCCGCCGCAGGCCGGCGTCGGTGATCTCGATCGCCCGGCGGATGAGCTCCACCTCGGCCGGGCTCTTCACGGCCCGGAGCCGGCGCATGAGCGGGGCGAGCCGCTCGTAGCGGTGGAGGGGATAGCGGGCGATCAGGTCCCGGGCCAGGCGTGTGTCGCGCGGCTCGACGTCGAGGCTCGCCCGCTCGTGCTCGTTGGCGTTGAGAAACACCCGCTCGCTCTCGCACATCAGGGCATGCAGGGCTCCGGGAAGTTCCGTAAGCCAGCGAACGTTTCGCACCCCGGAGATCGCCGCCGCCTCCTCCTTCGAGAGCTTGTGTCCCTCCCAGATCGACGTCGACTCGTTCGGCTGGCGGACGAAGAGCAGCTCTCGCTGGGCCGGGTCGGTCGCGTCGGGGGCGAGCACGAGCACGCTCTCCTCCTGCTCGATGCCGCTCAAGTGAAACAGGTCGGCGGCGGGAACCGGCCGCAGGGTGCCGTCGCCATTGGTGGGCGGCACGTCGGCCGCGTGGACCACAACCAGGCTGCCCGGCGGCAGCAGGGTGCGGAGGGCGTCGCGATGGGCCTTGAAGACGGCGGAGTCGAGCGGAACCGGGCGCATGGCGGGCATTGTGCGGCGGCCCGGCACGCATCGGCAAGGCGGCTCGTCCCTGCGGCTACCGCACGACCGTCAACAGCGTGGTCACGAAGTCGTGCACGGCCCGGGCGAGCGGCGTTTCCGTGCCGAGCTCCTGTCCCAACCGCACGAGGACGAGCGCCTGGATGATCGCGTTCCACGTCAGGCGTTTCATGTCACCCTCCTTGGCGAAGAAACAAGAAACACGAGCATGCAAGTGTTGCGATGAAGCGTTGAAAATCAAAGGAAAATCGCTCATCTCCGGGCGTCCGACGGCTTTGGGCCGACGGACACCTGCGCACGGTTCGAGCGTAGACTTGAGCCGCCATGAAGCGATCCCTTCCCCGCAGAGCAGACCAGCGACCACCCCGCGAATCCGCCGCCCGGCCGGCCCGGCACCAGCGGAAGGCCGAGGAGAAAGTCCACGGAATCCGGGCCTGCGAGGCGCTCTTCGCCCGCCGCCCGCAGGACATCGTGCGGGTGTACGTCACGGCCCGCCGCAAGCCCGCGTTCGCCCGGTTGCTCGAGCACTGCGCGCGCGAGCGGAAGGGGTTTCAGATCGTCGAGGAGGAAAATCTCGAACGCCTGACGGGATCGCTCCACCACGAGGGAATCGCGATTTTGGCGAAGGCCTTGCGGCAGCTCGATCTCGCCGGCCTGCTCCACGGCATCGAAGCGGGCAGGATCACCGGCCCGCTCCTCTATCTCGACGGCGTGCAAAACCCGCACAACCTCGGCACGATCCTGCGCACGGCTGCCCACTTCGGTGCGGGGGCCGTGGTGGGCGCCGAGGGTGAACTGCCGCCGCTCTCCGCCGCGGCGATGCGGGTCGCGGAAGGAGCGGCGGAGCACGTGCCGGTGGCCGCGCTCGCCAACGCGGGAAGCGATCTCGTGCGGCTCAGGAAATCGGGATTCCAGCTCGTGGGCACGACGAGCCACGCCGGCGACCCGCTCTGGACCGCACCGCTGGAGGACGCGACGAGACTCGTGCTCGTGATGGGGAGCGAGGGGGAGGGCATGTCGCGGGGCATCGCGAAGGCGTGCGACCGCCTCGTGCAGATCCCCGGCACGGGAGTCGTCGAGAGCCTCAACGTGTCGGTTGCCTGCGGCATCGTGCTCGCCGAAGTCCGCCGCCGGGGCTGATGCGCGGCTCAGCGGTGAGCGATGTGGCCCATGGTTCGGCCTTTCGTACTACGCCGGCTTCGGACCACCCGATCCCCCTCGCCGGACGTTCACTGCGCCCATCCTGGGCTTCGTTCACTCGGAGCGACTGGCGCTCCGGCATCCCTGCCTGCGCTGGTCGCAAACGCCGGCTCAAGGGACACGGGTGGCCCAAAGCCTCGCCAACTCGTAGGCGTGAAGAAGCCCGGAGCGGAAGCGACGCGACTCCGGTTGATGGGAATGCGCAGAACGGAAGCCTCACCCCGTCAGCGAATGCAGTAGAGCGCGGCGGTGGAGCGGATCAGGAGGGCGTCGTCGACGATGGCGGGCGTGGCCCAGAAGATTTCGTCGGGGCCGCCGAGCGGGTTTTCGGCGAGCACCTTGAATTCCCGGCCGGCCTGGAGCACGGTCGTCGTGCCGCGTTCGTTCACGAGGTAGATCCGGTCGCCGACGACGAGCGGTGAGCCCACCGCGGTGTGGCCGCCGGGGAGACGCTTGCGGTAGTGCTCGACGCCCGTGCGCTTGTCGCAGCAGACGGCGAGCTTGTCGAGAAAATAGAGATGCTCGCCGACGACGACGGGAGACGGCATGCCGGCTCCGCACTTCGTCTTCGACCAGCGCACGTGGCCGCCCTCCGATTGCCCCTTCACGAGCGTGAGGTCGCCGGAGCAGCCGGGGGCGATCGCATAGGCCGGGGCCTTGCTGCCGGGGCTCGACGTGCCGAAGTAGACGCCGTCGGCATCCGCCACGAGGGAGCAGGCGAACGACGTGTCGATGCCGCCGAACCGCCAGCGTTCGGCCCCCGTGTCGATGGCGTAGGCGGTGACTCGGCCCTGGCCGGCGGAAATAACCTCCGGCACGCCCGCGTTGCTCCACACGATCGGTGTGGCCCACGAGGTGCCCTTCGGGCCGGCGGCCCGCCAGATGTGGTTGCCGGTCGTCGCGTCGAGGCACACGAGCGCGTCGTTCTCCTCGTTGTAGAGCTGGAGGAAGAGCCGGGCGGTTCCCGCGGCGTCGACGTGGAGCAGGGGGGAGGAGCCGGTGCCGAACTGGTTGGTCGTCGGCTGCGGCCCGAGTTCCCGCCGCCAGCGTTCGGTGCCGTCGTGGTCGAGCGCCACGAGCGTGCCCGTGGCCCCGAAGAAGGCGAACACCGTGTCGGGGGTCGCGCACGGCGTCTCCGTGGCGAACGTGTTCGAGGCGTGCTTGCCGTACTTCGGCCTGGCGTTGGCGACCGAGCGCGACCAGCGGATGCGGCCGTCGGGAAGGTCGAGGCAGAGCACCCGCCACTCGATCGGCTCCGACGGGGCCGACCCCATGCCCCACGTGGTGAACGACATCACGCCACCCATCATGCCGCTGGGCCGCGTGTTGCTCGGCGACACGGCGGCCGTGACGAAGATCCGGTCGCCCGAGACGATCGGCTGCGACCAGCCGGAGCCGGGCAGGGCCGTGCGCCAGGCGACGCGGGCTTCGTTGCTCCATGCGAGCGGCGCCGCGGACTGCGCCGCGTGGCTGAGCGCGGGCCCGCCGCGGAACTGCGGCCAATCGGCGGCGGCGACGCTCCCGACAGCCGCCGCGATCACGATCCATGCGATCCGGTGCATGAGCAGCCTCCTTGCCGACGGTGAAAGCCTAGCAGAATCGCCGCGGGGAGAGAAAGCCGATCGGAAGCGTGGTGACGCTTGTGGTGGCGAGATCGGCAAGGGCCTCACCCATCACGCTTGCGAACTTGAACCCGTGGCCGGAAAAGCCGGCGGGCGAGTCGAAGGCGAAGCAGGGGATCGCATCCGGCGCGAAGAACGGCGCCGCGACGGGCCCCGGCCGATACCAGAAGAGCGATTTTCGCAGGACCGTGAGCGGCACGTGTGGCACGTGAAGCAGGCCGCGGCGCTGCCGATTCCGCCGAGGCCGACGACGATCACGTCGCAGGATCGCATGCCGGGGATGATAGCGGGGCGACGGAGTTTCGGCTGGGTGCACCGACAGGTCTGGAGGCCTGTCGCTACGTGTCTACGCTACGATTCGGGCATGACGAACGTCGCTCCTTTGTCGCTTCGCGATCTGCCAGTCGCCGCCGTGCTCGGCGAGGTGGTGGCGGCATCGCGTGGCGGCGCGGTCGTGGTGACGGCCCCGCCCGGCAGCGGCAAGACGACGCTCGTTCCGGCCGCGGTGCTCGACGACCTCGAGCCCCCGGCGAAGGTCGTGTTGCTGCAGCCGCGCCGGCTGGCGGCCCGCGCGGTCGCCCACCAGATCGCGCGGCTGCGCGGCGTCGCGCTCGGCGGCGAGGTGGGCTATCAGGTGCGGTTCGACTCGAAGGTGACCCGCGACACGCGTCTGGTCGTCGAGACCACCGGGATCATGCTGCGGCGGCTGCTCGACGACGCCGCCCTCGAGGGAATCGCGGCGGTCGCGCTCGACGAGTTTCACGAGCGCACCGTCGAGATGGATCTCGTGCTCGGCCTGCTTCTCCGGGCTCAGGAGACGGTGCGGCCGGATCTGCGGATCGTGGTCATGAGCGCCACGCTCGCGGCCGAGCCGGTGGCGCGGCTGCTGGGGCACACGCGTGGTCGCGAATGTCCGGTCGTCGCGGCCAGCGGCCGGATGCACCCCGTCGACGTCCGCTACGGAAAGCATGGCGAGCGGCGCGAACTCGTCGATCTCGTGACCGGCGCGGTGGCCGACGCGATCCGGGCGACCGACGGCCACGTGCTCGTCTTCCTGCCCGGCGTGGGCGAGATCATGCGCTGCGAGCAGGCGCTCGCGGCCCTCGCCGACCGCGAGGGTTGTACCCTCCTGCCGCTCTTCGGCGACCTGCCGCCCGAGCAGCAGGACAGCGTTCTCGCCGAACTCGGCCGCCGCAAGATCATCCTGGCGACGAACGTGGCCGAGACATCGCTCACGATCCCCGGCGTCACGGCGGTCGTGGATTCGGGGCTCGCGAGACAGATGCGCGTGACGCCCGCCACGGGGTTGCCGCGGCTCGAGCGGATTCCGGTCTCGAAGGCGTCGGCCGACCAGCGGGCCGGGAGGGCCGGGCGCACCGCCCCTGGGATCTGCTGGCGGCTGTGGGACGAGGCGTCGCATCACCATCGGCCCGCCGCCGAGACGCCCGAGATCCTGCGCGGCGATCTCGCCGGCACGCTGCTGCAGCTGCTCGCCCTCGGCGAGCGCGGCGGGTTTCCCTGGCTCGATCCGCCGCCGGCGGAGGCCACGGAGCAGGCCCGCACGCTGCTTCGGCGGCTCGGCGCGCTCGAGCCGGCCAACGACGGCCAGCCCGAGCGGCTCACCGGGCTCGGCCGCGATCTCGTGCGGCTGCCCGCCCACCCACGGCTCGCCCGGCTGCTCCTCGCCGGGGCCGCGCACGGCGTCTTGCGCGAGGCCTCGATCGCGGCGGCCCTGCTCTCGGAACGGGATCCATTCCGGGCGGTGGGGCACGCGCGGCCGGGCCCGCGCGACCGGCTCAACGTGCGCACGCGATCGGACGTCGTGGACCGCGTCGTCGCCCTGCAGGCGTTTCACGAGGGCATCCGCTTCGACGACGCGGATCTCGAGCTTCATCCGGGAGGCGCGCGGTCGGTGCTGCGGACGGCCGAGCAGCTCTACCGGCTCGTGGATGTGGCGCTCGCCCCCCGGGCCGCCGAGCCGGCCGCAGCCCTGATGCGCGCCCTGCTCGAGGCGTTTCCCGACAGGCTCGCCCGGCTGCGGCCGGGAGCGGCCGACCGCGGCTCGATGGTGGGCGGCCGTGGCGTGCGGCTCGACGGCGGGTCGCGGGTGCGGCACGAGCCGTTGTTTCTCGCGATCGACCTCGACGACGCCGCGGGCGAGGCGCGGGTCCGGCAGGCTTCGGCCGTGGAGCCGGAGTGGCTCGCGGAGGGCCCGCTCGCGGCGGCCAACCTGCGGACCGTCGCAGAGCTCGTCTTCGAGCCGGCCCGTCGGCAGGTGGAGGCCCGCCGTCGCACGCTTTGGATCGACCTCGTGCTGGAGGAGTCGCCCACGCAGATCACGAATCCGGTGGCGGCCGCGGCACTCCTCGCGCGGGAGGCGGCCGCCGCGCTCGACTGCGTGCTGCCCGCGGCCGACTCGGCAGCCGGCCGGCTCCTCGCCCGGGTGCGCTGGCTGGCCGCGACGCTCCCCGATCTCGGGCTGCCCCCCTGCGACGCCGCCGCACTCGCCAGCCTGCTTCCCGAAGTGTGCCACGGCCTGCGGTCGCTCGACGACGTGCGCGCGGCGGACTGGCTGACCCGCATCCAGGCGCTCGTCGGGTTCGACCGCCTCGGTGAGATCGACAGGCTCGCCCCGGCGGAGATCGAACTGCCCGGCGGCAAGCGCCAGCGGCTGGAGTACGGCCCCGGAGCCCCGCCCGTGCTCGCCGTGAGGATCCAGGGACTGTTCGGCCTGCCCGAGACGCCCCGCGTGGCGGGCGGCCGTGTGCCCGTGCTCCTGCACCTCCTGGGGCCGAACATGCGACCCCAGCAGATCACCGACGACCTCGCGAGCTTCTGGAAAACGACCTACCCGCAGGTGAAGAAGGAGCTCCGGCGCCGCTATCCGAAACACGCCTGGCCGGACGACCCGCTCGCCGCCGGGCCGGCCCGCACGCGCAACGCAGGCCGCACAACCTGAACCTGCCCAGGCTCCTCAAGTTCCCCATGCCCCGCGGTCGAGAACCTCTCTACCTACCCGCGGTGGCTTCCTGCCGCTGCGCACAGGCTCTTCGGTTCGGTTCCTCAAAGGTTTTCCCTCCCCTCACCGTCGGCAACGACAGGAGATTGTGCACATGGTTCGTCTGGCCTTCATCGTCGCGATCGTATCGAGCATGTTCATCGTGGGCGCCGTCGACGCCTCGCAGCCCCGCGCCGCCCGCACCGAGGTGCAGGCCGCCCGTCGCGGACCGGTGGCCCGCCTGATCGAGCTCGAGCGCCGCAAGAACGAGTGGCTGCGGCAGCAATTCGGTCGATGAGACCGGCGTCCCGGGAGTGGCTCGCCGGCCTGCGAGACCGCGTCGCGATCACGCGCCGCGATCCGGGCCCGGCGGCCCTCGCCGGGGCATGCGAATCCACGGCGGCAGAAGCCGCCGCCGAACGGATGATCCTCGCGGCTCATCTGGTGGTGTGGCTTGAAAACGAGTGGCCGCCGCTCCTCGCAGAGCGGCTGGCCACGATGCCGGCCGACGCCGATCCCGACCCCGCGGTCGTGGTCACGACGTCGCCCGTCGGCATCACGATCGTGGCGGAGACGCTCGGCCGCGACGAACCGCTCCCGGCGGGTCTCCGGGAGGCGGTCGTCGCGGTCACCGAGCGGGAGTATCGCGACTGGGCGCGGTCGCATCCCGACCCCCGCCATCTGCTCCACGTCAACCACTGGACGTGGCTGAAGACCGACGTGCCGGCCTCACGGTCGGCCGAGTTCGGTCGGTTTCCCCTCGGGCTGGGCGAGTCGTTCTGGCTGCATCGGACCGGCACCGCCGGCTGCGGCGCGGAACGTCGGGCCTGCGGCCTGTGGAAGTGGAACGGTGCCTGCGCCAGCCTCGTGGAGGCTCGGTTCGACGAACGCGTCGGCCGATTGTGAGCGTCTCGGCGTAGTCCGTCAGGAGATTGCCGGAATCCGGGCAGTGGATTAGTTTCTGGGCCTCGTCGTCATTCTTCGGGGCCACCCGTGAAACCACGCATCCTCCTCACCACGACGTCGTTCCAGGACACCCCCGGCGTGCACCACGACGCCCTCGCCGACACCGGCTGGGAGATCGTCACCGCCCGCGGGCCGCTCTCCGAGGCCGACACGCTCGCCCTCGTGGGGGAGTTCGACGGCTTCATCTGCGGCGATGACGCGATCACGCGCGCCGTGCTCGAAAAAGCCCGGCCGCGGCTGAAGGTGCTCTCGAAGTACGGCATCGGCGTCGACAAGATCGACGTGAAAGCATGCTCGGAGTTCGGCATCCCGCTGCTCTTCACGCCCGGGGTCAACCACACCACCGTCGCCGAACACACCTTTCTGCTTCTCCTCGCCCTGGAAAAGAATTTTTTGTTCCATGCGGATTCGACCCGCTCCGGCGGTTGGAAGCGGCAGACCGGCCACGAGCTGCTCGGCAAGACCATCGGGATCGTGGGGATGGGGCGGATCGGCAAGGAGGTGGCGATCCGGGCCAAGGCGTTCGGGATGAAGCCGATCGGGTACGACGTCTCTTGGAACGAGGCGTTCGCGAAGGAGCACGGCATCCCGCGGGCGGCTTCGATCGACGACGTGTTCCGCGAGGCCGACTACCTCTCGCTCCACACGAACCTCACGCCCGAGACCCGCGACCTCGTCCGGGCCGACTCGATCGCCAGGATGAAGCCGGGCGTGATCATCCTCAACTGCGCCCGCGGCGAGATCGTGAACACGGCCGACATCGCGGCCGCGCTCCAGAGCGGCCGCGTGCGGGGCTACGGCACCGACGTGCTCGACGAGGAGCCGCCGCGGCCCGACCACCCGCTCACGAAACTGCCGAACTGCGTCGTCACGCCGCACATCGGCTCGCGGACGCACGAGAGCGTGCAGCGCCAGGCGCTGGCCGCAGTCACCAACCTGATCAACGCCATGCGTGGCGAGAAGCCGCTCGCGCAGGTGAACCCCGAGGTCCCGATCACGAAGGTTGTCTGAGACATGGCCGAAACGTTTCACGTCGTGCCCGTCGCCACCCACGAGGCGATCGTCCGCGGAGCCTACGTCAAGCGGGGCTTCGACGCCGCCGAGGCCGAGCATGCCGCCAGGCTCGCCACCGCCGCCACGCGGCACGGCATCCGCACCCACAACGCCATCAAGGCCCTCCACCTCGACGAACTCTTCGGTTCGAAGGCCGGGGGCTGCGCGCCCAAGGCGGCGATCAAGAAGCTGCCCACCAGGTTCAAGGCGGCCGAGATCTGGGACGGCAACAAGAAGCTCGGCCAGGCCGTGGCCTGGGAGGCGCTCGACACCTGCATGAGGCTCGCCGACACCTACGGCACGGGAACGGTGTCGATCGACAACGCCTTCCATTATCTGTGGGGCGGCGGCTACGTGATGGAGGCCGCGAAGAAAGGCTACATCGCCTATACGAATTGCACGGCGTCGCTGGCCGAGGTGGTGCCGTTCAAGGGAAAATTTCCCACGCTGGGCACCAACCCGCACTCGTGGGGTTTTCCGACGACGGCCGCCGTCGGCTTCCCGATCGTGATCGACTGGGCGACGAGCGTGATCGCGATGGGCCGCGTGCAGCAATTGAAGCGCGAAGGCAAGCCGCTGCCGCCGAACGCCGCCGTCGACAAGGACGGCCAGCCGACCACCGACCCCGACAAGGCCGTGTCGCTGATCCCGTTCGGCGACCACAAGGGCTACGGTCTTTCGCTCATCAACGAGATCGTGGCCGCGTTCATCGGTGGGTCGCTGCCCACGCTCCGCAGCCGCCCGGCCGTGCCGAATGAAAAACAAAACTGCGCGTTCTTTTTCCAGGTGATCCACCCCGACGCGATCTCGAGCGGCGTGTTTGCCAAGGGCCGCTCGCAGGCCGAGAACGTGAAGGCGGTGCTCGCCGACATCCTCGGCCACGGCAATGAGGCCTGCATGCTCCCGGGCCAACTCGAGGCCGAAGCCGCCGCCCGCAGCGAAAAAGCCGGTGGCCTCTTGTTTTCGAAGGCCGAAGTCGAAGCCCTCAACGAAATCGCCCACGAAGCAGGACTGCCGGCACTCAACATCGACACTTTCCCCACGGAGTAAGGGAAACCTGCTCCCCTCACCATGCGAATAGGCGAGGGGGTCGGCGAACGCTCGACGAGCGTCGGGCCGCCGCGGCCCGAGCGAGGAGACTTTTGCCGCCCCCGAGCCGGACCCCCGCGATCGACGCAAGCGCAACTCACACGAAAGGAATCGCGTATGTCCCTGCCAGTAAAGCCGAAGCACTCCTGCACGTTCGACGAAGTCTCGCTCGGCGAGATCATGCTCCGCCTCGATCCGGGCGAGGGACGGATCCGCACGGCGCGAGAGTTCAGGGCCTGGGAGGGGGGCGGCGAATACAACGTGGCCCGCGGCCTGCGGAAGTGCTTCGGCCTGAAGACCGCCGTGGTGACGGCGTTCGTGGACAACGAGGTGGGCCACCTCATCGAAGACTTCATCATGCAGGGTGGAGTATGCACCGACTTCATCCAGTGGCGGGCCGATGACGGGATCGGGCGGAGCGTGCGCAACGGCCTCAACTTCACCGAGCGGGGCTTCGGCATCCGTGGGGCGGTGGGCGTGCCCGACCGGGGCAACACGGCCGCGAGCCAGCTGAAGCCGGGCGACGTCGATTGGGACCATCTGTTCGGGAAGCTCGGCGTCTGCTGGTTCCACACCGGTGGCATTTTCGCGGCTCTCTCCGAGACGACGGCGGCCCTCACGATCGAGGCCGTGAAGGCGGCCAAGAAGCACGGCACGATCGTGGCGTACGACCTCAACTACCGGCCGAGCCTGTGGAAGAGCATCGGCGGCCAGGCGAAGGCCCGCGAGGTGAACCGCGAGATCGCGAGGCACGTCGACGTGATGATCGGCAACGAGGAAGACTTCACCGCCTCGCTCGGTTTCGAGGTCGAGGGGGTCGATCACAACATCTCGGCGATCGAGACCGACGCCTTCAAGAAGATGATCGAGAAGGCCGTGAAGGAGTATCCGAACTTCAAGGTGGCGGCCACGACGCTCCGCCGCGTGATCACGGCCACGAAGAACGACTGGAGCGCGATCCTCTGGCACGACGGGAAGTTTTACGAGAGCCGCAGGTATCCGGAGCTCGAGATCCTCGACCGTGTGGGCGGCGGCGACAGTTTTGCGAGCGGCCTGGCGTTCGGTTTCCTCGAGTTCAACTGCCCGCAGAAGGCCGTCGACTACGGCGCCGCCCACGGCGCCCTCGCGAGCACGACCCCCGGCGACACCTCGATGGCCACCCGGGCCGAGGTGGAGAAGCAGATCAAGGGCGGCGGAGCGCGGGTCGTGCGGTGACTCCGGCAGCCACGATGGCTGCCCCTGTGAGCAGCCGAGGCCAGGATGGCTCGGCTGCGCGAAAGCCGCGAAGCAGATCAAGGGCGGCGGAGCGCGGGTCGTGCGGTGACACGGGGCGGGCCGAGCAGCCGGCGGAAGATGATCGCCACTGACACTTGCGCTGCCACCGTGCCCAGGGCGGCGGCCCCGGCCCAGGCGAGCGTAAGGCTGGCCGGGAGGAGCCGCCCGACGAGGATCATGACCGGAAGGTGTGTGATGTAGAGCCCATACGACACCCTGCCGAGGTCCGCCAGACAACCCACGGGAATCGGACGTCGCGCACGGTCCACGAGTACCAGTGCGGCGAGCGTGACCATGGCCGTCGGCGCGTAGCCGCGCGACCGGCACACCTCATCGACCACGGACAGGCCCGCGAGCGCCGCGGCCGCCACGAGGCATGCGCCGCGTGGCGTCCGTCGCGCAAGTGCGAGCGCGAGCCCCAGCGCGAACAGCGGCCAGAGACAGCAGAAGAACGTCGGGCCGGGAAATTGGGCGGCCTGCGGCACGAGCGTCAGGATCGAGCCCACCACGGCCATGCCCACGAGCGTGCCGAGACGCAGTGGCTCCGGCACGGCCAGGGCGGCCGTGAGCAGGGCGTAGAACGCCACCTCATACGTGAGTGTCCAATAGACGACCTGGAATGGCCGATAGTCTGTCGCGGGCCAGGTCATCACCGTGGCCACTGCGGCCAGGTAGCCGGGGCCGTCGCAGGGCCAGGCCCCGACCAGGGGTAGCGGTCCGTCCGCCGGCGATCCCAGGCACATGGCCAGCGGCAGGCTCGCCAGATATTTGGGATAGATGCGCCGCACGCGCCGCCGGGCGAAGTCGTGCCAGGTGGTGGATCGCTGCCACGCGTGGCCGATGCAGTAGCCGCTGAGCACCAAGAACATGGGCACGCCCAGCCCGCCCCAGTCCGCCGCCACCCGCAGAGACCGCGCGACGACCGCGTCGGCCCACGTGCCCGACGGCAGAATCTCCCAGGGATGAAAGAGCGCCAGGTGCTGCGCGAGCACGGCGAGCGCAGCACAGCCGCGCAAGGCGTCGACCGCCGCAACGCGCCCAGGCTTGAACGCGACTTCGCCCGAAGTCTGCATGCAACCGCGTCCACGAACAGTCCGCCTGTGGGGGGGTTATACCACCGGATCATGAGATGCGTGTTAGCACCATGCGGAAGTTTCGCGTGATACACTCCGGGTGTGGCATCTCGCCGAATGTTTTCGTCATGCGATCTCATGGGCGCGCGTGATCGCGTCCGCAGGGTTCGCGCGCTGGCAATGAGCCCGGCGGAACGACTGGCTGCAATGCGGCGGCTTCTCGCCGAGGCGCGGAGCGCGCTGGAAGGGCATCCAGAAGGGTGCGAGCATTTCATGCGCCGCAATTTCCGGATGCGGGCGATTCGCAGGGCCGAAAAGCGACCGCCTCATGACGCCTGACGAACGAATCCTCGAGGTGCCTTCCCGGCACGGCGTGCCGTTCGTCGTGGTCGGCGGGCACGCCGTGACCGTGCATGGCTACATTCGGGCCACCGAAGACACCGACGTGCTCTGGATCCGTTCGCCCGAGGCGGAGGCGGCGTTGCTGCGAGCGCTTTTGGAGGTGCATGCGAAATACATCGGATCCGAGATCGACCCGGCGACGAAGATCGAGCGCACGTATCCCGTGACGGCGGCGTTCGTCCGCTCCGAACGGCTGATGATGCTGTGCACGACGGCCGGTTTTCTCGATCTCTTCGATTACGTCCCCGGCCTCCCGGAGGTGGCAGTCGAGGCGATTTATGCATCCGCGATAACGGTCGACGGCGTGCGGTATGCCTCGCTCGGCTGGCTGCGCAGGCTCAAGCATCGAAAAAAGGTGGCAGTCACCAAAAATAGGCAAGATGGAAAGTTGCCCAGATTTGGTGACTGTCACCTTTTTTTTTCGCCTCACGGAGCGCGACGGACGTGGATGCCGTCGGCGGTGAGTTGGATGATCGGAAGCGCGAGCTTGGCGTCGAACACGCCGGTGCCGCGCACGACCACGTCGACGCCCTTGGCGAGGCCGAAGAGCTTCCGGGCGTCGATCGGGATCGGCTTGCCGTCGGGGCCGAGGAACTGCACCGCCACCATCGGGGCGTTCGCCGTCTTCTTTTTGCAGAACGGGCAGTTGTCGGCGTCGTGGCCCGGTTTTTTCGCGTGGTCGTCGGCCGGAATCTCCACGAGCACGAACGACGCCTTGCCCTCGAGGAACGGCTCCATGCCGCGGGCCCCGATCCGGCCGGCGACGACCACCTGCTGCGGCGTGGCGTCGAGTCGTTCCTTCGCGGCCGTGGGCGTGAGCGATCCCGGCGGCTCCTCGGCGAGCACGAACTGCTTCCGGGCCGTGTCGGCGTCGGCGGCCGAGCAGGGGTGCGCGGCGAGGAGACCCGCCGCGACGAGGAGCGCGAGCCACGGGTGGCGGAGCGGCGTGTTCATCGGTCTCCCGTCGGCGCGGCGGGGAACAGCCCCTTGAGCTTCGCGACGGCCGCCTCGATCGCCGGGGCGTGCTCGGCGTAGTCGAGCTTCCTGCGGGCCTCCTCGTCGGCCGCGTGGAGCGCGGTGTCGAAGCGATCGAAGCAGTCGAAAACCGCGTCGAGGGCCTGTTTCGCCTCCGCGGCGGCGGCGGGTTTCTCCTTGGACACGAGTTCGCCGATGTCCTCGAGCAGGTGGCCCACCATGTGCACGGCCCCGTCGGCCTTGTCGTGCAAGCCGGCCGCGAGATGCGTCTTCACGTCGGCGCAGAGTTTTTCGAGTTCGGCGATCCCCGCGGCGACCGTCTCGGGCTCGTCGTGGTCGTCCTTCCCGTGGTCATGGTCGTGATCATGATCATGGTCGTCATGTTCATCATGGTCGTCATGGTCGTCATGGTCATGGTCGTGCCGCGCGTGGGCGGTGGCCGGCGGTGTGGGGGGCGGCGCGGCCGGACTGCAGCCGGCGGCGAGACCCGCGGAGACGAGGCAGGCGATCCAGTTGTGGCACGACATGGGCGGATTCCTCGGGGGCGATCGAACGCCGGGGCGACGGGCCGCGGGGCACGGCGTCGATACACGTCAGGATACCGGCGGCGGCGCGGGCAGGGCAATCCGCGGCGCGGGGGGCTGCACGTCGGCCACGAGACACACCAGCGACCGCTCGGCGAGTTCGATCGGCTGCGTGACGTCGACGAGCGGCCCGCAGGCGTCGGCGTGGGCGTCGGCCGGCTCCCCGGCGTGCGTCGCCACGAACATCCGCCACGGCAGGGCGGCGATCGCCGGCGACCGCGGCAGGTGGAACAGCCGCGGCAGCGAGCCGGCGTGCGCGAGCACGAGCACGTGCCGCGGCGTGCCCTCGATGCCGCCGGCCGCGATCTCGTCCTCCGCCGCGAGCTCCTCGGGCGTGGGGGCCCCGAAGAAGCACACGAGGCTCGCGTCGGCGGTGTACCAGTCGACGTGCGTGCCGTCGGGCGAAAACCATTCCACGTCGGGGAGCGTGCCCTCCGCGCTCGACCCGCCGCGCAGGAACGACCGGCGTCGCAGCGTCGGGTTGCCGAGCCGGAACCGCACGAGCTCGCGCACGAACCGCACGAGGTCGGCGTGCTCGTCGACGAGCCGCCAGTCGAACCACGAGAGGGCGTTGTCCTGGCAGTAGGCGTTGTTGTTCCCCTGCTGCGTCCGGCGGCATTCATCGCCCATGAGGAGCATCGGCACGCCCTGGCTGACCAGGAGCGTGGCGAGGAGGTTGCGGATCTGGCGGGCGCGCAGGGCCTCGATGTCGGCCCGCTTCGTCGGCCCCTCCACGCCGTAATTCTCCGAGAAGCTGTTGTTGTCGCCGTCGCGGTTGCCCTCGCCGTTGGCCTCGTTGTGCTTCTCGCGGTAGCTGACGAGGTCGTTGAGCGTGTAGCCGTCGTGCGAGGTGACGAAATTGATGCTGTGGCAGGGCTGGCGGCCGTCGTCGCCGTAGAGATCACTCGAGCCGGCCAGCCGCGTCGCCAGGTGGCCGGTCTGGGCGAAGTCGCCCCGCCAATACCGCCGCACGTCGTCGCGGTAGCGGCCGTTCCACTCCGCCCAGCGGAGGGTGGCGAACGTGCCCACCTGGTAGGCGCCGGCCGCGTCCCAGGCCTCGGCGATGATCTTCGTGTCGGCGAGCATCGGGTCCTCCGTGATCAGTTCGACGATCGGGGGATTGGGGAGGATGTCGCCGTTGCGGTCGCGGGAGAGCACGCTCGCGAGATCGAAGCGGAAGCCGTCGACGTGGTAGTTGTGCACCCAGTGCCGCAGGCAGAGGAAGATCAGCTCGCGCACGATCGGGTGGTTGCCGTTGATCGTGTTGCCGCAGCCGGTGTAGTTGCGGTAGTAGCTGCCGCCGTCGCCGAGCATGTAGTAGACGCGGTTCTCCAGGCCCTTGAGCGAGAACGTCGGCCCGAGGTGGTTGCCCTCGGCGGTGTGGTTGAAGACCACGTCGAGGATCACCTCGATGCCCGCCGCGTGCAGGGCCCGGACCATCTCCTTGAACTCGCGGACCTGTGCGCCCGGCTCGGGGCTGGCGGCGTAGCCGCGGTGGGGGGCGAAGAAGGCCATCGGGTCGTAGCCCCAGTAGTTGCCGCGGCCCGACCGCTCGCCCGCCGCCGACTCGGTCGGGAACTCGTGGATCGGCATCAGTTCCACCGCCGTCACGCCCAGCGACTTGAGATACGGGATCTTCTCGATCACGCCCAGGTAGGTGCCCGGGTGCTTCACGCCGCTGGTGGGGCTGGCCGTGAAGCCCTTGACGTGCATCTCGTAGATCACGGTGTCAGCCAGGCCGCGCCGCAGGTGGCGGTCGCCCTGCCAGTCGAACGAGTCGTCCACCACCACGCTCTTGGGCGGGCGGATGATCCCGTCGTCCCCCGGGAGGAAGCGGCCGGCCAGGGCCCGCGAATAGGGATCGATGAGCCGCGCCGCGCCGTCGAACCGCTGGCCGCGGTCGGGCTCGAAGGGACCGTCGGCCTGGAAGTGGTAGAGCTGCCCCGGCTCCACGCCGGGCACGAAGATGCTCCAGATGTCGCCCCACCGGTCCTTGGCCGGGTCGAGCGCGATCACCTCGGCCGGCTCGGGATCGTCGACGCCGTCGTAGAGGAGCACCCGGACCGCCGTGGCGGAGCGGCTGTAGACGATGAACTGCACGCCGCGGCCGCCGCGGCCTCCCGAGTCGTGGAGGACCGCGCCGTAGGGCAGGCGCTGCGTGAACTGGAGGGGCGGCAGGGCCCGCTGGGCATGCTGCCGCCGGGCGACGAGTCTGGGCTTCCGGGAGACCATCCGGGAATCATACCAGCCGCTCACCGTTGACAGAAAGCAGGAAAGCAGAAATACTGCTTCTATGAAAACGACGATCACGATCACGAGCCGGGGGGTGGTGACGCTGCCGCTCAGCCTGCGCAAGGCCCTGGGGATCAAGGCCGCAGACACGCTGATCGCGGAAACCACGCCGGACGGCCTGCTACTGCGGCCCGCGGTCACGCTGCCGGTCGAACTCTACACCGACAAGCGGATTCGCGAATTCGACGAGTCGGAGGCGGAGCTCGCCGAGGTGATGCAGGGGCTCCCGCCGCCCGGCCCCAAACCACTGCGGCGGCGGCGCCGGGGCTGACCCCTGCCATGCGCATCTTCCTCGACGCCAACATCCTGTTCTCGGCGGCGAAGAGCGCGGGTGCAGTCCACGCGCTCGTCTCCCGTCTGCTCGCCGCCCGATACGAATGCTGGGTGGATGGCTACGTGATCGACGAGGCCCGGCGCAACCTCGTCGTCAAGGCCGCCGAACGCCTGCCGGCATTCGAGGAACTCGTGTCGCAATTGAGCGTGTCGGCCACTGCCGCAGTGCTCGCCCGGACCGAGCCGCACGGCCTTCCGGAAAAGGACCGGGTCGTGCTGGCCGCGGCGGTCGCGCTGGAATGCGACGTCCTCCTGACCGGCGATCGAACGCATTTCGGCAGGTTGTACGGCCGTTCCCTCGCCGGCGTCCGGATTCATTCGCCGCGGTCGCTGTACGGGGAGCTTTTCGCGCCTTGAACACGCCTGACGCCCTCCTGCCGAGGGGGCGGAAGTGACCGCCGTGGTGTGAGTGCGCGGTGGCGACTGTATGATGTTCGACGAACGCAAGTCCCGGAGGCAACCAGCCATGCCGCGTGTCTTCAGGTCGGGTCGCACGTCGCGCCGTGAGTTTTTCGGCACGGCCGCGGGCGGCATCGCGGGGGCCGCAGCCCTCGCCGGCGCGCCGCTGCCGCGGGTGCATGCCGCCGGGAGCGACGAGATCCGCGTGGCCGTCGTCGGCTGCGGCGGCCGCGGTGGCGGGGCGGCGGTCGACGCGCTCTCGGTGCCGGGGGGCGAAACCCGCGTCGTGGCCCTGGCCGACGTGTTCGCCGACCGGCCGCAGATCGTGAAGCGGTCGCTCGCCGAGCAGTTCTCGGACCGCCTCGACGTGCCCGACGAGCGGATCTTCGTCGGCTTCGAGGCCTACAAGCAGGCCCTCGACTGCCTGCGGACCGGTGACATCGCGCTGTTTGCCACGCCGCCGGCCTTCCGGGCCCCGATGTTCGCCTACGCGATCGAGAAGGGCGTGCACGTGTTCATGGAGAAGCCGATCTCGGTCGACGGCCCGAGCACGCGGCGGATGCTCGAGCTCGCCCGCAGGGCGGACGAGAAGGGGGTGAAGGTGGCCGTCGGGCTGATGTGCCGCCACTGCGACCGCCGGCGCGAGCTCTTCCAGCGGCTGCGCGACGGCGAGGCCGGAGAACTGATCGCCTACCGCGGCTACCGCCACCAGGACCCCACGCACAACCTCGACCTCGCGCCCGGCCGCGGCGAGGCGGACGAGCTCCTCTGGCAGGTGAAGCGATTCCACAACTTCCTCTGGGCGAGCGGCGGCATCTTCAGCGACTACTGCGTGCACCACATCGACGAGGTGTCGTGGATGCACGGCTCGTGGCCGGTCAAGGCGGAGGGCAGCGGGGGCCGACACTACCGCGGCAGGATCGACGACCAGAACTTCGACAACTACGCGGTCGAATACACGTTCGCCGACGGGGCGAAGTTCTTCTATTCCAGCCGCGTGATGAAGGGCTGCGACAAGAAGTTCGGCGTCTTCGGCCACGGGTCGAAGGGGGCGTTCACGATCTCGGGCAGCGGCCACTCGCCGGCGAAGTCGACGATCTACCAGGGGCAGCGGACGGAGAAGGAGGGGATCGTGTGGGCCGCCGAACAGCCCGAGCCGAACCCCTACCGCCGCGAGTGGGAGCACTTCGTGGCCGCGATCATCGCCGGCGACGCCTACAACGAGGCCGTCCGTGGCGCGGAGGCGAGCCTGGCGACGGCGATGGGCCGCTACGCCGCCCACACCGGCCGGGCGATCACGTTCGACGACTACCTGAACTCGCCGGACGATCTCACCGCCGGCGTCGACGCCCTCGTCGACGGCAGCCCGTCGATCCTCGTGGCCGGGCCGGACGGCACCTACCCCGTGCCGAATCCCGGCCGGTACAAGTTTGAATACCGCAACGCGGTGACGCCCGAGCAGTCGTAGCGTCGGCCGCGAAAGCGGCCGCAGGCTTGCGGGGTCGGCCCGGGCCGCGAAGATACCGTGGTGAGCGGAGCCACGTATTCCAGCGCCGGCGTCGATCTCGAACTCTACCGCGAGGGCATGGCCCGGCTGCCGGCACACATGCGGCGGACGCAGTGCCCGCGGGTGATGAGCCCCGAGGGGGGCTTCGCCGCCCTCTTCCAGCTCGACCTGAAGGGGCTCTTCAGCCGCGGCTACGACGACCCGCTCCTCGTCTCCTGCACCGACGGCGTGGGCACGAAGCTCAAGGTGGCGGTGGCGGCGGGCGTGCACCACACGGTGGGCGTCGACCTCGTCGCCATGAGCGTCAACGACGCCCTGTGCACGGGCGCCGAGCCGCTCTTCTTCCTCGACTACGTGGCCCTGTCGCACGACGATCCCGCCCTCCTCGAACAGATCGTGCGCGGGATCGCCGACGCCTGCGTGGAGTGCGAGTGTGCCCTCGTCGGCGGCGAGACGGCCATCCTGCCCGACATGTACCAGCGCGGCGAATACGACCTCGCCGGGTTCTGCGTGGGCGTGGTCGAGCGGCGCCGGCTCGTGGACGGCCGCCAGATCCAGCCGGGCGACGTGGCGCTCGGCCTGGCTTCGAGCGGGTTTCACTCCAACGGCTACAGCCTCGTCCGCCAGGCCGTGTTCGAGATCGGCGGGCTCGCGGGCGAGGCCCGCGTGGCCGAACTGGGCGGTCGGACGGTCAACGAGATCCTGCTCGCGCCCACCCGGCTCTACGCCCGGCCCGTGAAGGCGGTGCTCGGCCACTACCGCGTGAAGCAGGTGGTGCACGGGATCGCCCACGTCACCGGGGGCGGCCTCATGGAAAACCTGGCCCGGATCGTGCCCGCTTCCGTGCAGATCCGGCTCGCGCGCGGCTCGTGGAGCGTGCCGGGCGTGTTTCCCTGGGTTCAGCGGCTCGGCGGCATCGCGGCCGACGAGATGGAGCGCGTGTTCAACATGGGGATCGGCATGGTGCTCGTCGTCTCCCCCCACTTCGCCGACAGCATCCAGCACCAGCTCGCCGACCTCGGCTTCGAAAACTGGCGCATCGGCGACGTGCATGCCGCCGGGCCCTCCGACGACCGCGTCGTGCTCGCCTGACCCCGTGGGACAGGCTTCAGCCTGTCATGCCCCATCGTAGGACAGGCTTCAGCCTGTCATGCCCTACGGCAGCGCGGCGGAGCGGAGGGAGCCGATCGTGGGGCGGGAGGGGCCGGCCTGCTCGAGGGCGTCGAGCACCTGGGATTCGGTGATCAGGTCGCGGAGCACGATCGGGTCGCGTGGCGGGGCGGCGGGATCCCCCGCCGGGAACACGGCGAGCACCGGGATCGAGCGGCTGTGGAGCGTTTCGAGCATCGCCTTGATCTCGGGCGACTCCTCCGTCCAGTCGGCCAGGAGCGGCACGACGCGGTTCGCCTCGATCGCCGCCTTCACCCGCTCGGTCTCGATCGCCGTGGCGAGGTTCAACTTGCAGGTCATGCACCAGTCGGCCGAGAAGTCGACGAGCACCGTGGCGCCCCCCTGTTGCAGTTCGGCGAGGCGGGCCCGCGAGAACGGCTCCCACGGCAGGATCGACTTCATCGGGCCGAGGAACGTGAACGACAGCCCGCCCACGGCGGCCGCGAGCGCGGCGGCCTGCACCCAGCGGCCGAACCCGAGCGGCCGCACGCCGGCGTCCTGCGCCTTGCCGATCCACCAGCAGGCCGCCCACACGCCCACGAGCAGGCCGAAGGTGGGCACGAAGTAGTCGTGGTCGAGGAACGTGAACAGAAACACGACCGTGCCGAGCATCACGAACCCCAGCACCTCCTTGAGCGTCTCCATCCAGGCGCCCGGCCGGGGCAGCAGCCGCACGAGCCCGGGCACGGCGCCCACGAGCAGGTAGGGGAGGGACATGCCGGTGGCGATCGCGCCGAACACGGCGAACGTCACCGCCGTCGGCTGGGCGAGCGTGAAGCCGAACACCGGCCCCAGGAACGGCCCGCTGCAGGGCGTGGCGAGCACCGTGCTGAGCACGCCCTTGAGGAACGCGCCGAGCGGCCCCTCGCGCGACTGCACGTGCCCCGCCTTCTCGCCGATGAAGCCGGGGATCGGCAGCTCCCAGACGCCCAGAAACGACAGCGCGAAGGCGAACACGATCGCCGCCAGTGTGACGTTGAACCGCGTCGAGGTGAACTGCTCCCCCCAGGCGAGGTTCTGGCTGCCGAGGCCGATGTTCGCCGCCACGCTCGCCGTCGCCAGCGCGAAGAACACGGCGTACACACCCGCGCAATACCAGAGGTTCATCCGCCACACCTCGCCGCGGTCCTTCCCCGACTGCTGGGCGAACGACATCAACTTGAGCCCCAGCACCGGGAGCACGCAGGGCATGAGGTTGAGGATCAGCCCGCCGGCGAGGCCCATCGCGAGGGCCAGCGGCAGCGAGAGCGCGGCGGGAGATTCGCCCGCCGGTCCGGGCGGCGGAGCGGCGGCCACGCTCGGCGCGGCCCGCGTGCCCCGCGGCGGGTCGAGCGCCGCCGTGGCCCGGGCCGCCTCGGCGTACCGGGCGGCCGCGAACGCCACCGTGCCGCCGAGCGGGTCGTCGTCGACCGGCAGCGTGGCGGTGATCCGCACCGCGGTCGGCGGGTCGCAGGTGGATTCGGTGCAGGTCTGGAAGCCCACGACCGCCTCGAGCGGCGCGGCCGCGGCGCCGGCGAGCAGGATCTCGAGCACCACCGGCCCGTCCACCGCGTTCGCCGCGGCGAGTTCGGCAGTGCCGGCCGGCCGGGCGGCGAGCGCGACGAGCCTGTCGGCCCGCGGGCCGGCGGTGGCCGGCAGGGAGACGATCGTCGGCTTGCCCTGCCCCACGGCGGCGGCGGCGGTCGATGCGGGCGCGTAGAGGTGCCAGCCCTCCTCGGGCACGATCCGCACGACGAGCGGCCAGAGCCGGCGTGCGGGCTGGTCGGCTGCGTCCGGCGGGCCGGGCCGCGACGGGGCAAACGCCGCCTCCACGCGGGCGTGGGCCCGCTCGGGGGCAAACGATGGGGGGGCGGGGGTGGCGAGCGCTGCGGCCGGAGCCGCGGCAGCGTCGGTGCGAGTCGGCGCGGCCGCGACGCTGAAGGGGATCGTTTCCGGCGGCAGGCAGGCGCCGGCCCGGCAGAGCTGCACGGCCACGGTGCCATGGACGGCGGGTGCCGACCCGGCCGGGTGGGCCGCGAGCGGGGCCCGCCAGGTGACGCGGCCGGCATGTTCCTCGACGACGAGGCCGTTCCAGCCCGGCACGTCGTCGACCGTCCGGCGGTGCGGTGGCTCAGAGGGGCGGAAGGGGCCGCTCGGGAGGCGCGGCGAGTCGTCGGCCACGGTGATCCGCGTGGGCCTGGGGCCCCCCGGCTTCTGGTCGAGGGAATAGAGGTGCCAGCCCTCCGCGAGCACGGCCGTGACGGCGAGCACCTCGCCCCCCGTCGGCCCGCGTTCGACCGCGGCCTCGACCCTCACGGGGCCGGGTCCGGCCTCCCCGAGCCCCGCCAGGGGGCCGAACGCATCGACGGCGGGCGCTGCGCGGGCGCCCGCAGCGGCCGCCAGGGCGGCCAGCAACGCCGTGCGCAGGGCGCTCGGGAAGACGGAGGTCGCGAAAAAACGTCGCATGTCTGCGAAAAATCCTACCGGGGGGTTTTTCCGGCGGTCAATCGGGGCCCGGGCCGCGGTTCGCGGGCGATTTCGAGCGCGTCGGGGAGCTGCCCGAGCAGCCGATCGATCCGTGCGGCCACGCGGTCAAGATCGGCAAATCTCCGGCGTTCCGTGATCAGCCACCGGAACCAGTTGTCGAGGCCGCAAACGACGCCGGCGGCGTGCAACCAGGCGACGAGTGGGCGGTCGTGTGGGCCGAGCGGCCGCACAGCCTCGTAGGCATCGAGCGCCGCCTGCCAGGCCGCGTCGAGCGCGGCCGCGGCGCCCGGGGCATCCCAGCTGCCGAGGAGCCGCGCGAGGTCGGTGGCCGGCGTGTCGCGGTCGGCCGCGTGATAGTCGACGAACCCGGCCACGGTGCCGTCGCGGGCGAAGACCACGTGGTCGGCCCACACGTCGCGCAGCACCGCCTGCGTCGGCAGCGGGGGGGCGGCTGCCGAGGCGATCGCCGCGAGCACCTCGGGGCCGCGACTCGTCTCGAGGATTTCCACCGCCGCCGCCAGCCGCGGGGCGAGGATTTCGGCGGCCGGCCCGGCTTCCGCCGCGGCGAGATGCCGCCACGGGAACGCGGCGAACCGGGCTGCCTGAGCGGCGCGGCGGGCGACGGCCGGGGCGGGCTCGATGCGGCTCGGCGTTCCCGGCATTCCGGCCGCGGCCGCGTGCAGCCGGGCGAGGGCGGCGAGGGCCGCGGCGGCCTCGGTGGCGGTGGGAGCCTGCCGCGGCCTGCCGGGCACGAAGGCGGCCAGCTCCCAGAGCGTGCCCGCTTCGTCGCGGGCCAGCGTCGGGAAGCCGGCGGGGGACTCGGCGCCCCGCCGCACGGGGGCGAGCTGCGGCACCGTCTCCACGCCGGAGGAGCGCAGGTGGCGCATGAGGGCGTGGACCCAGCCGGCCCTGGCGGGGGCCACGTGGGCCGCGAACGGTTTGAGCACCCACCGCTCGCCGGAGCCGGTCTCGACCGCGAACACGCCCGAGCCGCTGTAACCCCCGGGGCCGAGCGGCGCGACCGACACGGCGGCGTCGCCGAACCAGGCCGCACAGGCATCGCGGGCTCTCGACATGGCGGCGAGCGGTGGTGGGGCGGGGCGGGGGCTGGTACGCTTCTCCGGGAATCGTACGCGGCCAGGGCCGGAGGGCGGAGCGTGGCCAACGCCGACGGCATCAGGATCCTGCTCGTCTCGCCCGACCTGCTCGCCACGAGCCGGATCGCCGACCTCGCGCGGCCGCTCGCCGCCCGGGTGGAGACGCTCCGCAGCCTGGGCGGCGAGCCACCTGCCGGCCCGTTCGACCTCGTGCTGCTCGACCTGCAGGCCCTGCCGGGAGACGCGGCCGTGCTCGTGAGGCAGGCCGCGCAGATCGCGCTCGACGCCGGGCCCGACGGCCGCGCCGCGCGACTCGTGGCCTTCGGCCCGCACGTGCAGAAGGAGCGACTGGCCGACGCCGTGGCCGCGGGAGCCGATGCGGCCGTGAGCCGCGGCGAACTGCTGGGCTCGTTCGCGGGGCTGGTCAGGCGCTGGGTCGGGTGAGTGGAGGGTGTTACGCGGCGGCGGGCTCGTCGAGCACGACTTCGTCGAGCTCCGTGCCGTCCACGTCCTGCCGCAGGAGCATGTAGGCGGCCGTGGCGATCGCCCAGAAGTAGCCCCAGCCGAACGAGCCCAGGAGCGATTCGAGCCCCCGTGTCCAGAACGCGAGCGCCCGCACGCCCCACGGCCCGCCCCCCGCCTGCCCGAGCCCCTCGAGGACCGCACGGGTGCGATCGTGCCCCATCCCGAAGCTCGCCGCCCACAGGGCCAGCGTGTTGGTGGCGTCGGCGAAGAGGCCCGCCGCGGCGAAGGCCGGCAGCGCCACCACCGCCGCCACGGCGGCGTAGAACGCGTAGTGCAGCGGCCGCTGGTAGAGGTAGGAGAACGACGTCGAGATTGCCTGGAAGCTGTCGCCCCGCTCCACGCCCACGGCCGCCACCATCAGCGGCCAGCCGGCCACGAGGCCGATCGCCAGGATCGCGAGCACGACCGCGCCGGCGAGCACGAGCGGCCACACGGCCCCCGCGATCGCCAGGCCCCAGTCGAGCCGCATCAGCAGCCCGAGCAGCGCACCGGGCACCGAGAGCATCACGATGCCGGCGAGCACGAAGGCCACCGAGTTGAACGCCGCCGGCCACTTCCGCGCGCCGTAGAGCACGCCTCCGACGAACCCCGGCGTCTCCTCTCCCACGAGCGCGAGCGCCACCTGCCGGGAGATCGCAGTGCCGAAGATCGACCACACGAGCACGAACCAGCCGATGCGGGCGAGCGCTCCGCCGAGCCTCGGCAGCGTGGCCGTGGGGCTGAACGGGATCGCGACGAGGTCGAGCACGTCGGCGGCCGGCCGCGGAAGCCAGCCCCGCGCCGCACCGAGCGCGGGCAGGGCCCGGCGGCTCGGCGCGAGCGTCGCCGAGGCGCCGGCGCCGTCGGGGCCCGGGATCACGAGGCCGCCCGAGAGCGACTCGTCGAGGATCGCCTCGGCGGCCGGGTCGGTGCCGGCGATCCGCAGGCTGTCGGCGATCGACCAGCCGGCCCACGTGGCCAGGCCGCCGAGCAGGGCGAGCAGGATCACGGTCGGGGAGAAGGCGGCGCCCGCCGCCCGGAACAGGAGCCACCAGGGCAGCGCCTCGCTCCAGACGATCTCGTGGATGATGCGGCCGTGAGCGGGGGGCGTCGCGGCGTCGTCCGGCATGGGGGAATCTCCGGGGCGGGATCGTGGGATCGGGGCGGGGGGAGTATACGCCGCGAGGCGGCTGCCGTTCGACCCGGGCCCCGAGGCGGCCGATGAGCGCGGATCGAGCGCGTCCGACGTTGCCGGGACGGAAGCCGGAAGCGCTCTAGGCTCCTTCCGGCTCGGCGTCGCTCTCGGCGTCGTTCGCCCGCCTGGGTTCAGGCACCGCGTAGGCCTCGTCGAGCCAGCGGCCGAGGTCGATCAGCCGGCAGCGGTCGCTGCAGAAGGGCACGGTCGGCGTCTTCGCGAGGTCGACGAGCGCGTCGCACACCGGGCAGCGCGGCATCTCTCAGCCCTCCCCGCCGCCCTTGGGCTCGCTCTTCTTCTCGCCCGCTGCCTTCCCTCCGTCGGGCTTGCCCCCCGAGTCGGCCGCGGCGCCTTTTTTGTACGACTCGCTGCGGTAGTCGGTCTTGTAGAAGCCCGTTCCCTTGAAGACGATCGCGCCGCCGGCGCCGATCAGCCGGCGCAGCTTTTTCTTGCCGCACTTCTGGCAGGTGCGCTTCACGCCGTCGGTCATCGACTGGAAGAGCTCGAACGCGTGGCCGCAGCCGTCGCAGAGGTAGTCGTAGGTGGGCATCGTGGGCTACTCCCGGGGGGCCGCCTGCCTGGCCACGATCACCTGGGCCGGCCGCACCACGCGGTCGTGAAGCCGGTAGCCGCGGCTGGCCACCTGCACGATCGTGCCCGGGGAGTGGTCGTTCGTCGGCTGCTCGAGGATCGCGTCGTGCACCGCCGGATCGAAGGCGTGCCCGACGGTGTCGATCGCCCGGCAGCCGTGGGCGTCGAGCACCTTCTCGATCTGTTGGGCCGTCATCCGGAAGCCCTCCTTGAGGCTCGCGACGTCGGTCGTGCGGTCGGCCGCCTCGATCGCCCGCTCGAGGTTGTCGAGCACCGGGAGGAGGTCGCGCAGGAGGTCGATCTCGCGGTAGCGCTGCGACTCGTCGTACTCGCGGCGGGCCCGCTTGCGGAAGTTTTCGAGCTCGGCCTGGGTTCGCAGCAGCCGGTCCTCGGCGTCGCGCACCTGCTCCACGAGGTCGGCGGGGGCCGCGGTTCCGGCGGGCCCGGCCGCCGCCTCTGCGGCGGCTGCGGTGTCGTCGTCGTCGGGGGTCGTCATCGCGTGGTCTCCGCGGGAGGTTCGGTCAGGGTTCTCGGGGCTCGTCGGCGCGGGGCTGGAAATACTCCGCCAGCCGCGCGAAGAAGCTCTCGCGCTTGGCGCTCACGGCGGCCTGCTCCTCGGCGGCCAGCTCGCGGAGCAGCTTCTCGGCCTTTGGAGAGAGCGCCTTGGGCACCTCAACGTGCACGTGCACGAGCAGGTCGCCGATGCCGCGGCCGCGCACCTCGGGCATCCCCAGGCCGCGCACCCGCACCACCTCGCCCGCCTGCGTGCCGCGCTTGATCTCGAGCGGCCTGGGGCCGTCGAGCGTGGGCACGTCGACGGTGGCGCCGAGCGCCGCCTGGCTGAACGTCACCGGCACCTCGCAGTGGAGGTCACGGCCTTCGCGGGTGAGGAACGGGTGCTCCTCGATCTCGAGCAGGCAGTAGCAGTCGCCGGGCGGGCCGCCGTTGCCCCCCGGCTCCCCCTCGCCGGCCAGCCGCACGCGCACGTCGTCGTCGACGCCCGCGGGGATCGTCACCCGCCGCTCCACCTGCTCCTCGGTGAGCCCTTCGCCGGCGCAGGTCCGGCACTTCTCGCGGATCACGCTGCCGGCTCCCTGGCAGGCGGGGCAGGTCGTCTGGAGGCGAAACACGCCCGCCTGCTGGATCACCTGGCCGCGGCCGCCGCAGTAGTCGCAGCCCACCGGCTGCGTCCCCTTGCGGGCGCCGGTGCCGTCGCAGGCGGCGCAGGCCTCGTGCCGGGAGAAGCGCACCACCTTCGTCGTGCCCCGGGCCGCCTCGACGAGCGAGAGCGTCACGCTCGAGAACACGTCGCGCCCCTTCCGGGGCCGGTTGCCGCGCCGCCCGCCGCCGAACAGGCCGCCGCCGAAGATGTCTCCGAAGGCCTCGAAGATGTCGCCGATGTCGTTGAAATCGTGGGCCGGGGCCCCCTGCAGGCCGGCGTGGCCGTAGCGGTCGTAGCGGGCCCGGAGCGTCTCGTCGGAGAGCACCTCGAAGGCCCGCGCCGCCTCCTTGAAGCGGTCGGCGGCGGCCTCGTCGCCCGGGTTCTTGTCGGGGTGGAACCTGATCGCCAGCCTGCGGTACGACTCGGCGATCTGGGCCTTCGACGCGGTGCGGTCGATGCCCAGGACCTCGTAGTAGTCGCGCTGCGGGGCGTGGGGCATGGGGCGGCGGGGGGTCGCGCGACGACGGGCTGAAGCCCGTCGTACTGTGACAGGCTGAAGCTTGTCGTACGTTGACAGGCTGAAGCTTGTCCTACGTTGACAGGCTGAAGCTTGTCGTACGTTGACAGGCTGAAGCTTGTCGTACGTTGACAGGCTGAAGCCTGTCCTACGTTGACAGGCTGAAGCCTGTCCTACGGGTCAGCGGATGCTGCCTTCGGCGCGGTGCTTCTTCGGCTCGTCCTTGTCGAGGTTGGTGACGAGGGCCTCCGTCGTGAGGAGCAGGCCGGCGATGCTCGCGGCGTTGGTGAGCGCGACCCGCACCACCTTCACAGGGTCGATGATCCCCGCCTTGAGCATGTCGACATACTCCCGCTTGTTGGCGTCGTAGCCCACGTGCACGTCCTTGCCCGCCACCTCGTCGGCCACCACCGAGCCGTCGATGCCGCCGTTTTCGGCGATCTGGCGGATCGGGGCCTCGAGGGCGTGGAGCACGATGTCGACGCCGATCTTCTCGTCGCCCTTGGCCTGGGAGCGGGCCTTCTCCACCGCCTCGCGGCAGCGGAGCAGGGCCACGCCGCCGCCGGGGACGATCCCCTCCTCGACGGCCGCCCGGGTGGCGTGGAGGGCGTCCTCGACGCGGGCCTTCTTCTGCTTCATCTCGGCCTCGGTGCCGGCGCCCACCGACACGATGGCCACGCCGCCGG
>Ga0214923_10000194_pt1 | contig 93813 bp, 131 predicted proteins | sample LL1510_MetaG_FD_177993 | JGI IMG/M metagenome (GOLD analysis project Ga0214923, IMG submission 177993) | Freshwater microbial communities from Lake Lanier, Atlanta, Georgia, United States - LL-1510 | ecosystem: Environmental > Aquatic > Freshwater > Lake | place: USA: Georgia | collected... | reverse complement strand
CTGGCGGTCAAGATGGCACGGCTACAGCAGTTATTGCTATCGGCGGCTCTGGTGCATTTCTAACCCTTTCTGGTGATCAAACTATTGCTGGAAATAAAACAGTTAATGGTAATACTACATTCAATGGCGTTACAATTGTCCCAGCACCAAGTGCAAATGGTCATGCTGCAACAAAACTTTATGTTGATAATGCAATTGCAAATGTTGCCTCTACATTTACAGTTGCTGGCGATAGTGGTACGTCACAAACAATTACAACTGGCACTGATACATTAACAATTTCTGGTGGAACAGGTCTTTCATCTGTTGCTGGTGCAACTGATACAGTTACAATCAATCTTGATAATACATCAGTCACTGCTGCTTCATATGGTTCGGCAAGTACTGTTGCAACATTTACAGTTGATGCACAAGGTCGTTTAACAGCAGCTGGCAATTCTACAATTTCTATTACTGCATCACAAATCAGTGATAGAACAACAAATCTTGTCACGGGATTAACTGGTACAGCAAATCAAATTGCTGTTTCAAACTCTGGTGTTGGTGCAGTTACTCTTAGCCTGCCAGCAGATGTTACAATTTCAAACAATTTAACAGTAACTGGAGATCTTACTGTCCAAGGCAATACAACAACTCTTAACACAGCAACTTTGACGGTTGAAGATAAGAATGTTGTTCTTGCTAATGTTGCTACACCAACAGATGTAACGGCGGATGGAGCTGGCATCTCAGTTCTTGGCAATACTACCAAAACTTTAAACTGGGTTGATGCGACGGATGCATGGACTTCATCAGAGCACTTTAATCTCCTATCAGGAAAAGTTTTCAAAATCAATAATACAACTGTATTAAGCAGCACTGCGCTTGATAATGTTACTGTTGATGGTGGTACTTTTTAAGGAGCCGTAGATGGCTAACATTATAAAAATTAAAAGATCTGGAACGGCAAATTCTACTCCTCTTGCCAGCTCTTTAGAGTATGGTGAATTGGCAATAAATTATGCTGATGGTCTTTTATTTTATAAAGATTTAAGCAATACTGTTGTATCTTTTGATATTAGCGGGACATTTAATATTACTGAAGTTGGAAATGACTTAGATGATCTTGAAGTCTCTGTTGCAATGCAAACCTTTTAAGACTTAAAACAGTAACTCTGGTACAATTGAATATTATGGATGATGTCAAAATCAATACAAGTAAAACTCTTACATTGACACTTCCAAGTGACCCTGCAAGCAATGTTGTTTCTGTTAGTCTTTATCATGAATTTGGTTCACTAGTTTCTGGACCTACAAATGCAACAAGAACAGGAACTGGTGTATATACCATAACTTATGGTCAGCAAGCATCTGGTATTTACATCTTAAACAGTGCCGGTCGGCACAGGGCTGATTTTACATATACAATTTCCGGAACAAGTTATACACAATCTCAATATATTAATGTCTATACTCCGTATATTGATATTGATACTTTCTTTACAGATCATCCTGATTTAGAAAATGATTATTACGAAAAATTTGATAAAATGGAAAAACGTATAAGAAATATAATCAATACATTTTGTGGTCAATCATTTGATTATTACCCAAATAAATATATTGAAATTTCTGGTTCTGGAAAAAATACACTACATCTGCCGTATCCAATTAGTGATTTAACTAAAGTTACTGTAAATATTGGTGATGAAGATGAAGCTGTAGTGCATAATTCAACAGATGCTACTTTAAATAATATTGAAAAATCTAAAGAACCTCATAATTTTCAATCAACTTATTATATTAAATTTAAAAGATCTTTTTTAGATAGTGTTCAAACTTTGATAACTGCATCAGTATTTAATGAAAGTGATGATTATAAAATTGAAGGAAGTTTTGGTTGGAAGTATATACCAGACAATATTGTGCAAGCCGCAGATTTATTGCTTGAAGATATGATGAATAGTGATTCTGATTTTAGAAGGCATGGGATGAAGAGTGTTGATATGGATATTCTTAAATATGAAACAAAAGATTCATTCTATGAGTCAACTGGTAATATTGACGCAGATATTTTGCTTATGGACTATACTTTGTTTGTAATGGATTATGTGGTTTAAATGTCTTATCAAACATTTTTTCGTTTTGCACATAAATGTGATATTTACACAAAAACAACAACTACAAATGCTGCCGGTCAAGAATATGCATCGTTCACTAAGGCAGCTACAATAGGATTTCAATTTCAAGCACCAACAACTCAATCTACTTCATCGAGCGATAGAAGGTTATCTCCATATGTTGATAATTTTTCAAAATATGAGGGAATTGTTCCGGCAATGTATTCAGAATATATTAGTTATGATAATAGAATTACAAATATTACTGATTCAAAAGGTAATCAAGTAGACACTGATACATATGAGATTGTTGGCATACAGCCAAAGTTTACATTTTCTGGTAGAAAACATCATATAGTTCTTTCTCTCAGAAGAGTAGTGGAGACGTAATGATTAATATTTCTATTAAACATAACTTAAATAATGTTGTAAATAAAATAGAAATGATTCCAATTAATGTGCAGTCAGCAATTGCCGAAGGTGCATCTGCTGTAAGGTCTGATGGAGAAGTTGAAATTGTTTCAACCTCTGGCGGTGTTGAGGTTCAGATGGCAAATGTGTCAGAAGATACTGTGGAAGATATTAGAAATTCTATAATAGAAAAAATAAAACTTTCTTATGAGAGGCTATAATGACACTTCCTATTTATGATATTAATACATATTTAAAACAAGATACAGATATTGTAACTGCTGCCGGTAAACAAATGAGCTTCTATCCCGTTGTAGCCCCTTCAAGTGCGACTGCGCCGTATGTTGTTTATTATTACAACCCGCTAATACCCGATCCAGATAGGCATTGGATGAGAAAAGATGTTATTCGCTATTCTATATTTGATACAGATGTAGAGAGACTTTTTTCAATATCAGAGCTATTTATAGAGGTTCTTGGCAAGGCAGACACTGTTGCTAAGTCTGGCGGTATAGAAGCAACTGGTCAAGACCGTAGGATATTATCATCAATGCAAACAGATTCAAGCCTAGCCGTTCCTTTAGAAAAAGAAGGCTGGTATAGGATGAATTTAGATTTCAGAGTCTGTAACGTATAAAAAATTATATGGTACAATATATTCCATATGGAATATCTTACAATTACCTATGTTGGGAAGACTCCCGGATACATAGCGAAAGTTGGTAGTTCTGTATATGAATTCGAATGGAATAAATCTCTTGCAATTGGCAAACGTCAAGGAGAGGTTAATCCAAAAGATATTTCTAAGATCGCTAATTGGCGTGACAAGAAGGGTCGGAGGATATTTCGACTCGATAAATTAGGAGGTAATACAAATGGCAGTTAATGTCGCAAATATTGTCGTTGGTGAGGCAACAATTAAGCTTGGTCCCTCTGCTAACGCAACAACAATCGCTGCAATGAACAACTTCGCTGATGTCGGTGCTACACAAAATGGTGTCGAGATTTCGTGGGAGCCGGACATTGTGGATATTGAGATCGATCAGTATGGTGATGCTGCAAAGCTCATCCAGTCCAAAGTTAAGGTAATGGTGAAGACCACGCTTGCTGAGGCAACACTGAACAATCTTGCTATTGCTTGGAACTATGATGATGTCACAGATGGTGATGACATTAAGGCAAACTTGGCAGGCTCGGGTGCAAATACAAACACTTTCCTGTTCGGTTCGCAGAATGTGTACCCACGTGAAAAGGGTTTGGTCATTGTTGGCTCAGCCCCTGGTTCGTCAGCAGCAGCAATTAAGACTCGTACCTACTACACAAAGCGTGCGGTCTCGATGGAATCATCGATGATCAGCATGAAGCGTGCAGAGGCAACGATGTTCGCTGTTGGTTTCCGCATTCTCCCGAAGACGGAAGACACAAACTACGAATACGGTAAGATTATTGACGAGCAATAATTGATTGAAAAATCGTAGAGTTGCCCTCGCAGGCTTCTATCTTGTGATAAACTTGATAGGTAAGAAGCGAGGGCTTCTTTATTTTACACAAAAGGTAGGTAAATAATAATGAGTGATAACAAAGATATTTTGGCTGGAACTGAAATTCTTTTTGCAGATGGCAAAAAGAGAGTTGTTAAGCCTCTAACAATCCGCAATCTTCGTAAGTTCATGAAGATCGTTAAGAATCTTAAAAATGATGAAACTCTTGAAGATGCAGATATTGATGTCATGGTTGAAGCGGCAGCGGTTGCTTTAGCCGTTGGCGATCCAGAGCTTGCTGGTGACAAGGAAAAGCTTGAAGATGTGCTTGACCTTAAATCGTTCGGCGCTCTCATGTCAGCCGCAATGGGGTCCGACCCTTCCTTCTAGGCGAGGAGAGTGAGGTAGATTCCAACACAAGTTGGGAAGATATTCCTCTCCTCAAATATGAGTCTGAAATTTTTATAAAGACCGGAGCTTGGAACAGCATCGGAGAGTTAGAGTCATGTCTTACTCTCAACGAGCTGTTCCTTCTCTATCGTGCGGCAGTTAATGAGACAAGTACTTCTATGAAAATTGCTGCAGCAGCTCAAGGGGCTGATGTTGACTTTGATGAAGACTGGTACAATCCAGCGCCTAAGAGAATTATCCAAGGACTTGATATTATGCAAATGGGAATCGGTCTTGGATATGAACAAACAAAGCAAAATTAAACAATAAATCTTGATTTTATTGACCTAATGTGTAATAATTGATGTGGCTGAATTATGTCTGACACTTCATCAACACCTTATGGTGATATAAAATTTACTGTCACTGCAGACACTTCTGAAGCTGCAATTTTACGCAATAGTCTATCTCAAGTAGCGCAGGATATTAATAATACAGTAGCTACTATTAATAAACTCAGCAGCACTCAGCAAATGCTGCAAAATATTACTAAAGGTACAGGCAATACTACAAAAACGTTCACAGGTTTAATTGCTGCAAATACAAAAGCTCATGTGCTTAGTAATAAAATTATAAGTGAAGCTGTAAAGCAAAATGCCGCCTTAGATCAGGTAATTACAAGGCTTGGAACTTCTTCTCCTAAAGCTACAGCGGCTCTACAATCTCAAGCGGCGGCAACTGCAAAATTAGCAAGCAGCGCAACTTCTCTTAATAAAGCATTGCAAGCAACATCTATTCAACAGTGGGCTAATAGAAGCAAGGGTTCATTAACACAAATGAACATGAGTATCCTAAGAGCCACTGCTCAAACATTTGCATTCACAAGAGCATTAAGAACAGCCTTCTTTAGTTTTGCAGATCTAGAGCAAGAGTCTGCCCGAGTTACAAAACTCATGGTTGACAATTTTGGCTCTGGAGAGGAAGCTATTAAATTAGCAGCAGAGCAGACTGCGGTTCTTGGAAAAGAACTGGACAAAATTACTAGAAAATTTGGAACCAGCAGGGTGCTTGTTCAAGCTCTAGCCGGAGACTTTGCGGAACTAGGTATAGGTGATACTCAGGCATTAGCAGATCTTGTTGAATTAACTACAACAGTTGAAAAGCTAGGTAACGTAGATATTGAGCAATCTCAGAAATTTGTTGAATCAATGTTGCAAAATATTCTTAGAGTTAAACGAGAACAATCTCAAGCACTAGGGCAGCAACTTGATTTAACAGATCCTAAACAGTTTGCAGTAATTATACAAGAGCTTAGAGGTCAATTAGCAGAATTTAACTTAGTCGAAAATAAAACAAGTCTTTCATTAAAAGATCTCGCAGATGCATTCCCTGAAGTATCAGCAGCTGCAACAACGTTCGGCTTGTCAATGACGGAATCTGCTGCGCTTCTTGCTCCGATGGTGGCATCTGGATTCCAAGTTGGTGCGTCTGCTAACTCAATTAAAGTTTCATTGCAAAGAATGGTTGCAATGACAAAACAAAATAGTCAGATTATTGGTGAATTAAATAAAGCATTAGGACCGGATTTTGATTATGCAGCTGGCGTAAGTATAGAGAATATACAAAAACTTACAGATGGCTTTAATACATTATTAAGTATAAAAGGTGAGCAAGGTACTTTGGAATTGTTTTCAAGATTGTTCGGCGTTCGTCAGGGACCGAGAATGGAGACATCAATTAGACAACTTGCTGTTTATCAAAAACAATTATCAGAAGCTAACTCTGTTGAAAGAAAAATATCATCAGTTCTTGAATCTAATATTAATGCAAGATTAAAAGCAGCTGGATATGCAGAAAATGAAATGTTTTCTTTGAATAAAATGATTGATATAAGTGACCTTCATAGAAAAGCAACAGAAAGTGTTAATGGGCAATACACGAAAAGAGCTAATATAATTCGTATAGGGCAAGAACAAGCTTTTAATCAACTTAACAAATTATTTGGTACTAGTGGTGATAAATCGCAAGACTTTTTAAGCAAGATTAATACAGAGGCTGGTAGAATATTAATGTCTACTGCTTTTAGAATTGAAGACGTAGCTCAAAAGCAATTAGAAACTGAATTAAAAATTGGTTTAGATACCACAATAACAAAATTTAGAATACTAAAAGAAGAGGTGCTGGCAATAGGAAGAGTTATTGTTAGTGCATTTAGACCATTAATAGAATTTTTTACACCGATACTTCAAGCAATTAGAGATTTTATAGAAAGACTCAGCCCAGCCGGTAAGAAAATGCTGAGCTTTGCAGTAATATTTGCCGGCTTGTTGCCAACAATAAAATTATTGTCTGTTTCTTTTAGATGGTTCTTTGCTGGCGCTGTTTCATCTCTAGCAAAACTTGCTACAAGTTTTGGAAAGACAGGTGCAAAGATAGTTGATGTTACTGATCTAATAATGCGTGGTGGAAAAGCGCTTAAAGGATGGCAAAATGCAACATCACTCCCAGGTGGTCAGCAAGTTCTTTTGTCTGGAAGAAAGAGAGGTGCTGTAACAGACGTTAGTGGTTTAAATCCACAATTGCAAAAAATAATGCAACAAGGCTCAGGACCGGGATCTGGGAGTCTTAAGTCAATCATAAGAAGAGCCGCTGGTCTTCCAGCGGGTGGTTTGGAAATAGAAGCACTAGGTGGTGCTATAGACGCACTTGATGGGACTGCTGATGCTGCTGCTACAACTGCTAAAGCTGTCGGTGATTCAGTTAAAGAAGCTCTTGCGGTGGGTTTTAAAGGAGCCGTATTTACCAGTAACAGATTTATGGGTAATACATTTACTGGAGGTCCAGGCGGCAGTGGAACAGGTCGTGCCGGCACACCTCGTGGACCAAGAACGCCTAGGTCTCCTAGAACACCTGCCGATACAAGACCAACATATGGTCCCCCAGCGCCTAGTCCTGTGTATGGACCAGAAGTGCCGCCTCCAGACACAAGACCAACGTATGGTCCATCGCTACCTCCAGACACAAGACCAACGTATGGTCCATCGCTACCTCCACCTGTAACTGGCACAAGCGGCATACCAGCCGGTGGTTTTAAAGTACCAACAACTCCTGTATTGCCAACAATTCCCGGTCCTGAGCCGGTTAAAAAAACTGTAGCTGAAGTTAAAAAGAGAGTTACGAAGGGCGTTAAAGATGCGGTTAAAAAAGGAACGGATGTAGTTGCTGATGTAACTGCCGGAGTTGGTGCAGTAGTTGCAGATACTGCGGCAGCTGTAACTTCTGTATCATCTGATGCTGCAGCAACTATAACAGATGGTATAGATGATGCTAAAAAAGCTGCATCAAAAGGTGGAAGAGTTGCTAAAACAGTTACTTTGCATACAAGAGATATTGTTAAAGCGTTAGATGATGTTCACGTATCTTTGCCTAACGATTATATGTTCTTAAGAACGTGGGATAAAGAATGGGAAGTTTCAGAAACAAAAATGAAAACTCTGCTTAAAGATACTCAACAAATGGCGGTTGAGGTAAGAGATGTAAAAGCTCCAAAAGCAGTAAATGAAGCTTTATCATTTGCACAAGATCCAAAAAATAAAGGGCTGGGTCGTAATATTTCAAAAGAGTTAAAGGCAAGGGCTAATCAGGTAATAGAATTAGAAAATAAATTAGAAAGGGCTCTGGAGCTTCAGGGTTCTAAAGATACAGCAGTAGCTAAAAAAGCAGCAAATGAAGTTATTGCTTTAAGAGAAAAAATTGATATTGCTCAAAAGCAATTGTTTGATCAAGCTATGACCGAACAAATGAGAGTTACTGGTCCGTTTGGAGAGCTAATTGCAGACAAAGGGCAGGGCTCTAAGAGAGGAAGGAGGTTTAAGTTTAGACCAGGCAGGGCTGGTGGTGTTGATAAAGATGGTAAAAAAATAGCAGCTCGCACTCTTAATCAAAAAAGTCATGCTGTAGAAGTATATGAAGATATTTTTAAGAAAAGAGTTGAAGCCGGCGGTTTAACAGCAACAGAATCTGGTAATCTTTTAAATGCAGTTGGTGGAGCGGGGGCGGATCCTAACGCTGCTCGTAGTGCCGCAGCTAAAGCTGCAAAAGCAAGCAAGGCGGCGGAAAACGCCGCTAAAGAAGCTGCTGCAGATGCAGCAAGAAAACTAAATGCCGATTTTGAAACGGCAAGGGCTAAATTGCTTAAAGGTGTTTTTAATGGCTTAGATGCAGAAATTTATGGTTTACAAGAAGTAGTAAATTATAGCTCCGATGCTTCAATTAGATATGGCGAATTAGAAAAACATGTAGATAAGCTTTCAAAAGAAATTAAAGTTTTTGAAGATGCTCTTGCAAGAACTGATATACCACAAGGAACACGTGCCAGTCTAACTAAAAATTTAGATGTTGCTCGTAAGACACACGCAAAAGCACTCGCAGATTTGACAGCTAAAAAAATGCAATTTGAAGCTGAACAAGTTCTTAAAGGCTCTCCACGAACCCTGGTTACAGCGCCGAGTGCTCTCGGAAAAGCATTTACTGATATTCAACTAGACAAAGACATGGGTGCGGCAGCTGTAAGCGGTCTTGGTGGTGGAGATACAGCTAATAAAAATTATTACAAGATTTTAACTGAAAGATTTGCAAAAACTGTCCCAAGCGCTGCTGTGCCAAAAGCTGATATTCAAATGAAAGCTTTATATGAAATGTTATTACAAAGTAAAATTGATGATATTAATGAAGCTTTAGATTCAGGTGTTGATAAAGCTTTGACTGAAAAAGTAAATCAAAGACTTATGCAAACAACGCCACAAGGGAAAAAAATTTCACCTCAAAGAATTGCCGCCCTGAGAAGGCAAGTTATTTCCTCAATAGCTAGAGATCAAATAAGAGACCAGCAAAGTCTTGCTGAATTTAACCCGCTGGATCAAAGATACAATCCAGAAGCAGAGCAGAAATTAGTTTCTAGAAAAGGCTTAATGTCAAGAGTTAAGTCAAGAATGATTCAAGATGTATTAGACAAAGATCATATGACTTTCGGTCAGACTTTGCCTCAAGTCGAGAAAAGTCTTCCAAAGTTAGATCAAACTAAAAGAACTCGTATATCTAAAATGTTAGAAGAGGCACGTAATAGAGTTGCATTGGTAGATGCAGAAATGGCAGCAATTGCTAAAGATGGAAGTAAAGCTGCAACAGATTCTAGAAATAAAATAAGAAAGGCATTTCTAAAAGCTAGGGCTGCTCTCTTAGAAAAGTATGGGTCAATAGAGGCTGCCGAGGCTGCCATGACTGCACAGGCAAAACTTGATGCTGGGGTTATTAAAGGAGCAACAGCAGCGACTTCTGCCGCCACTCCAACTGCGGCGAGTGTTGCGCGTCCTGTAGTTTCAGCCAGTGGCGCTGGTACTGTAAGACTGCCTGGTGGTGTTTCAAGAGTCTTCTTTGCAGATGCTGTTAAGGCAGCATCCGCCTCTGTAACTGGTGTTTCAAAAACAGTAGCTGATGAAATTGCAAGGCTTTTGGATGATGTTCTTGTAAAAGCAATTCCTGCCGGATTTGATCCTGCAAAGGTAAATGTGATGAGAAAAGTTATTCAAAAAGTTCTAATGACAGTGCCCATTACAGGCAATGCTGAATATGCAGATATTGCAAAACTGGTCATGTCCCAGTCATTACTATTAAATGATGAACTTACTAAAGTTATACAGCAAGTGTTTAGTTTTGGTCAATTGCAAACGTTAGGTGATGATTTAACAAAAGCATTATCTACTGGAACAATTGCGATGAGAGAGGTTGATGGCGGAGTGTTCATGAAGGCAAAAGGCGCTATCATGGGCACATTCAGAAAAATTGCTAGTGCAAAAACTGCTACAGCTGCTGGTGTTGTTGCTAGTTTAAGTGATTTTAGAATCTTCGTAGAAGCTGCAGTTTTAGATGCAGTGACTGCTGCTGGCGCTGCAGTTGAAGGTGTAAAGAGTCCAATCGCAGAGGCATTCCGTGCCGGAACTTATAAGGAGGAAATGCTTGATGAATATCTGGGAGGGATTGGTGCAGAAAAAGTAGCAAGAAGTGATAAGGCTGTAGAGAGCGCAGAAAAGGGTGCTCGTAAAAGAGGACCGAGTAAGTCTAAAGAACAGCGGGCTTTGGAGAGAAGAAAGAAGAGGGTGGTGGAGAGACTTGTTAAGGAACGCCCGGATCTCGATGTCGAAACAGCAGGCAGAATGTTTGATGAAGCCGCTGGCAAAGGTGAGAAGGCATTGGAGGAATTAGCTCCAAAAGGTAAGAGAGGTGTAAAGGCTGCTGTGGCTGAAAAGGTGACGGAAGCTGCTGAGGCTGCAAAAGATGCAGCGGCTGAAGTTACTGAAGAAGTTGGTAAATCAATTAGCGATGCTGCTGAAAAAGTTAGTGATGCTACGACCGGCGCAATAAAAGAAGCGACTGAGGGTGTCACTGCGGCTGCCGCTACTAGTGGAGGCACTGCTGCAACTACTGTTGGGACTGCTGCCACTTCAGCAGCAATTCCAGATGCACTTGATGCAAGAACAACTAAATTGTCTGATCTTAAATCTTTCTTAAAAGGTGACAAAGATAAAAGTGAGCTATACAAAAAAATTAAATCATTAAGAGAAATAGATGAGGTGTTAAATAAAGAAATATCAGATGCTGCAAAGCGATTAACACAGGTTCAAGAAGGTCTTAAGACTGACACCTCTGAAAGAGGGCAGAAGTTTTGGAAAAAAGAGCTTGAAAAAGTTGAAAAAGAATTTAACAAAAAAACAAAAGCGTTAATAAGTAATAATAAAGAGTTAGACAAGACTCAAAGAAAACTTAATTCAATGTTAAAATCCGCTAGAGATGCAGCGGCAAAAGCTGAAAAGGCAGCGTCGGCATCTACAGCAGCGCCCTCTGCAGCTCCAGCGGGTGCAGCTCCAGCAGCTGCGGCTACAACAGGTGCAGCAGGTGCAGGTGCAACAGGCGCAGCCCCAAGAGCTCCACGTGTTGCGGTCCCAACAGCTGCCCCGGCAACAGCAGTGGTAAGTTCAGCAATTGTTGAAAAATTGGATGAGGTTATTGTTGAGTTTGATAGGTCTCTTGCAAACTTCTTTAAAGGACCAAATTTCTTTCAAGGACCAAATTATTTCGCCGGTCCATTGCAAGTAATGCCAAATGCCAAGTTTAAAGATTATAAAAAGAAATTCTCCGATATGACGGAAGGGGAAAGAGCAGCAAGGATTTCACACCATACAAGGAGGGCAGAAGAGGCTAAGCGAAGAATTGATGCAAGAGCTGCTGCGAGAGCCGCTGGTGCTGATCCTGCCGCCGCAGCAACAACAGCCGCCAGCGCTGCTACTGGGGCTGCTGTAGCAAAAGCAGGTTTATTGAAAACAGCATTAAGTGGCGTTGCCAGTATTGTTGGCAAAGGTCTTGCTGCTGCAGGAAAAGTTGGTGGCGCTGCACTATCAGGGGCATTTAAGATAGTTGGTAAATCAACTAGCGAATTCTTTAAGATGAGTATTGCATTTCTTGACATGTATGTGACGGCTCTTGGCGGTGCGGGTGCTTCATCAAGAATGGCTGGTATGGCGGCTTTAGTTGGTTCAAAAGCTATTGCTGGTTTAGGAAGAGCTGCTGCTATCGCAGATAAAATGATAAAAGGTTTAGCTGGTGCTTTTTTTAGCTTAGGGAAGGCTATCGGTGCTACAACAGCTACAGAATTATCAACATTTTTTGCATCTTTACAAAAGAGTAAAATAATAAAAGCATGGAGCTTTTTGCTATTCACTGGTATTAAACCGTTAATTAAAGGATTTGTGGCATTAGGAATAGCAGCCGGAAGGGCTTTGCTAACAATGAAATTTTCAGGTCTGGTAGCTAGCTTTCAGCAATTATATCAAACAGTTTTAAGAACTGCTCTAAGCTTTACAGCACTTGCAATTAAGATAAATGCTGCCTTATTAATGATTGCTCCTGTTGTTGTATTGCTGTTTGCAATTATTTCAAAAGTAAAGCGAGGAATTCAAGGTCTATCGCCAGCATCTGAAAACTTTAAAGCTGCTTGGGTTGCAATTAAAGATGCAATATATGCGCTCGCAGCACCTTTGGAAAATATGATCGGAGCATTTGCTGGTATTAGTAAACAAAATGATTCGGTTAAAAGAACAGCAGGGCTTATATGGGTGATATCAAAAGCAATTCGTGCAGCTGCTGAAGCATTTCAAAGATTTGCAACAGGCGTTGGTGCAAAGTATATGCAATCTACTGTTGTTCCCATTTTAACAAGAATAATCAATAGATTTATATTGCTTGGTAGAGCAATTGGAGCTGCATTTGGCGGTAAAAGCGCTGAAGCCGGTAAGAATTTTAAAGGATTATTATTATCATTACTGTATGAAGCAATAGCTTTTGTTGGTAAATTTGTAAGCATTATAGCTGCCGGTTTAGAAATGTTTGCTCCAACTCTTGCAAAAATAATTGATGCGATTGTTGCAGCAACAATTACAGCATTTATAAAAATTATGAGTTTTGCAAAAGAAGTTATGATGTTACTTGGATCAATCATAACAGTTGTTGGAGCAATATCAGGTCAACTTCCAATCGCCCTTGGTGGCGCTGCAATTGTCGCTGGCGGTGTTGGGATAACTGCTCTTGAAGGCAGAATCGAAAAATTTGCAGCCGATGTTAAATCTGGTCAAAAGGGAGTGGGTGAATCAATTGCAAATGGAATAACTAGCGGAGCAAAAGGCGCAGCGAGAGGGTTAGATAAATTCAAAAACTTTGTTGGTAAAAAATATGGTGAAACAATCGGTAGAGGTATAAATTCAGCTCTTAGTGCTACTTTGATTAAAGAAATGCCAAAAGATGTTAAAAATGCAATAATGAGATCTGCTCAAGATGCTAATGCCGGTGGTGAAAGTTTAGGAGAGCAAATAGCTAAAGGTATTAAAAACGGATTACGTGATCTTAAGTCTGAATTTACAGACAACTTTTTTGGAAGAGCTGATGAGCAAGTTGATAAGTTTGTTGAAAAATTAAAAGAAGGTTTAAATGAGCAAAAAGATAAAGCTCTTGAAGCTTTTGATAATCAGGTAGAAGCAATTGAGGCTTTGGCTGAAGCTGAAGAAAGATTGACTGCAAAGATTGAATACGAAGAAAAGCGTCGTGAAATGATAAGAGAGCGAGCGCTGGATAGAGAGAATTATTTACGTGAAAGAAAGGTTGCTGCTTATGAAGGAAGATCGGAGGATGTGAGGTCATTAGATCTTGCTTTCCAAAAGAGTAGTAAAGAAAAAGATAAAGAATTAAAGGATTTTGATTTAGATAGAGTTAAAACATTACAAGGTCAGAATAGAGAAGATGCTATAAAGATAATTAATAAAGAAAAAGAAGCTCTTATTAAAGAATACGATAAGATGTTTAAAGATTTTGATCAAAGAATTGAAAAAATTAAAATTCGTGGTTTTAGTAATGAAGAAGAATTTAAGCAAATGTTTACTAATATTCAAACAGTTGCGTCAGGGTTCTCAGATGATTTAGCAACATCATTTACTAATGCAATGACTCGACTTCCAAGCTTGATTAGGGATGGAACAGACCCTGCTATTGGAATGTTTAGTACTTCAATGAGTCAATTAGTTGACGAAGCAAAGAGATCATTTGGAGCAGGGGTCGCTGGACCAAATGCTGAGTCAATACTAGGTGCGGCGTATTATCTTGTTAAAGGAATGCCTGATGCGTTCAAGCAAGCATTTAGTGCCGGAATTATACCGCAATTTGTTACTCCGTTCTCTACTGCAGTTAAAACTGAATTAGATAGAACAGTTCCAAAAGATCTTTGGATTGAAGCAGCTGGTCTTGCAATAATTGAAATGGTTAATGAGATGAAGAGAAAGCTCGTTGCTCTTAAAGGAACTTTGTATGATGAGTTCAAAAAATTGTTTGCAGATCTTCCAGTCGAAGACTTGAAGAGAATATTTGGGGAAATGTTCCCAGATCTAGATTTAGAAAAATTAAAAGAATATTTTGCGAACCTATTCCCATCTGCAGAAGAGTTGAAGAAAAAAATTGTAATAATTGAAACTACTAGATCTCAAGAAGATTCAGGCGGAGGGCAATCTGACAAACCAAAGACTCCAAGTTTGACACCAAGTGAGATTAATCCACCACAAGATTCAAGAGATAATCTTGTCAGAGTCGGCTACGGCTTGCAGGCTAAGCCGGTAGACCCAAGAGACCTCGAGCCAAAAGAAGATCCAAAGCAGGGATTTTTTGGAAAACTTCGTGACATTATTGTTTCAATTGCAGATTATCTTGGTCCTCTTAAAACTGCCATCTTGGGAGCCGTTGGTGTTGTTGCCGGCATGGGGGCTGCAATTCCAATATGGACTGCTATAAAAGGTCTTGCAATAGGTATTGGTTCAACAATTGGATTACTACCATTAATTATTGGAACTATAATAGGCACATTGATATATCTCTATGCCAGATTTAAATCAGTAAGAGATGTAGTAAATGGTATTGTTATAGCAATCTGGGATGGTCTTGTTGCTGCATTTAATTTCTTAAAAGATTTGTCTGTAGCTACATTTGAAGGCATAAAGATTGGAATTCCAAAAATTTGGGAAGGGTTAAAAGATTTTTCAAAGCCATTTATTATTGCTTTTGATTGGATTGTTGAATGGGGTGGAAGGCTTTGGAATATTCTAAAAGAAATTGGTGTAAAACTTGGTCCTCCAACGTGGAATGTAATTTGGGAAACATTGAAGTTTGCATTTGATATTTCCATAGCGCTTATAAAAGAATTTGTAAGAATTTTCAAATCTATTTGGGGCGCTATAAAAGCTGTCATAGGACCGCCTCTTAATTTTATATGGGAGACGGTTAAGATAGTTGTTGGTGGAATTTCTCTACTTCTTGTAAAATTAGTTGAATGGACAATAATTGCATTTGAAAAATTAATGCCAGTGGTAATGCCAGTATTCCAGAAAATTTTTGATGGAATTAGTTTTATCTTTGATTTATTTAATCAATATGTAACACCAGTATTAGTTAAAATAATAGAAGTAATTGGAAGAGCATTATCTGCCCCATTTGATGGCATTAGAATTATTTTTGATTTTGCTTACAAATCAATTGGAGATTTCTTTGGCGGTATAGTTAGACTATTCCAAAATATAGCTCCATTCCTTGGACCGGCAATATGGAGCCCAATTAAAGCTCTAGCACCAATAGTTAAAGGGATATTTGAATTTATAATTGATGCTGCCAAAAAAGTTTATGATTTTGTATCGCCAATATTTTTGGCAATCGTATCTGTAATTGTTAGTGTTTTCAGTAGTGTTGTAAATGTTATTAGTTCAATAATAGGTAAAGTCGTTGACGTAGCATCTGGCATAGCTGTTGCAATATTTAGTGTTCTTAATGCAATTTGGAATAATCCGGTTGTTAAATGGATTAGAGATTTCCTGTTCAGAGTTTTGATGCTTGGAATTTTTATAATTGCAAAATTGCTTGAAACGTTTGCAAAAACAATATATAACGCATTTAAAACAGTATTTGATATTCTTAAAACCATTGCTATATTTTTATATGATACGTTTAAGCCTGGTTTCGAATTGATTTGGAATTTTGCAATGATTGTTAAAGATTTGCTTGTAGGGGCGTTTAAAACTGCCTGGAGTGTGGTGCAGCCAATACTTCAAGGAATTTGGGACTTAATTAAATGGATATATGAAGAATTTGGAATCATTGGTCTAATACTCACTCCATTTATTGCAGCATTTGAATTCTTAAGAAAAGTGGTGATGTTGTTGTTTGAATTTATGAAAGCAGCATTTGAGACAATATTTAATTTGGTGAAAAAAATTATGGGACCAATAATTGATTTAGCCAAATTAATTTGGGAAGGTCTCGGTTGGGTGTGGGGGAGAATCAAGGGCTATGCAGAGTTGTGGTGGGATACTGTGTCTGCAATATTTGAATACTTTGTTGATATCTTGAAATTAGTGGGACAAGTAGTTTGGGATGCTCTTGGTAAAGTGTGGGATTTGGTTGGCGCAGCTCTTAAAAAATATTGGGAATTTTTGAAATTGTTTTGGGGTACTGTTTGGGATATTTTGAAACTTGCAGGCAATGCAATTTGGGATGCTTTTGGTTGGGTCTGGGATATAGTTGGCATAGCTCTTAAAAAGTATTGGGAATTGTTGAAAAAGTTCTGGGGTGGTGTTTGGGAGATATTTAAAGCTGTAGGTGGTGTAATTTGGGATGCTCTTGGCTTCATATGGGATCAGCTGTCATATGCAGTTAGAAAATATTGGGCTGCTGTTAGAAAAATATTTGTAACGTTTATTGATATTTTGAAAACAGTTGCAAAAGCAATCTGGGAAGGGCTTGGTTGGATTTGGAATAATATTGGACCTGCAATTCAAAAGTTCTTTGAAATTGCAAAAATGGTATTTAATAAAATTGTAGAATTTGCTGTATCTGTTGGTAATGCTATCTGGGATGGACTTGGCTGGGTTTGGGGTATCATAGGAACTGCTGCTAAGAAATTCTGGGAAGGTGTTAAGTATGTTGCGGAAGCAGTCTGGGAATTAATTAAAAAAGTTGGTCAAGGTATTTGGGATGCACTTGGCTGGGTCTGGGAAGCTCTTAAGAATCCAATTAAGACATTCTGGGATGCAATAACTGAGGGTTGGATAATAATTGAACCAGTATTTACAAAAATTTGGAGTTGGCTGTGGGATAAAATTAAAGTGGGTTGGGAATTTATCAAAGATATTTTGACTGAGTATTGGGGGGTATTCCAAGAATTTTGGGGTTGGATAGAACCAGTTCTTAGCAAACTTTGGAGTTGGCTGTGGGATGGAATAGTTTGGGTATGGGAAAGATTGAAAGAAGCTTTAAATGGTTATTGGGAAATATTCAAGACGATTTGGGGCTGGATTGAGCCAGTACTCTCTCAGCTCTGGGAGTGGTTATGGAATGGTATTAAGTGGGCGTGGGATCAAATTACAGAGGCAATCGACTTCTATTGGGAATTGTTTAAAAAAGTTTGGAATTGGATTGAGCCTGTTTTAAGTAAATTATGGGAATGGCTGTGGAATGGTATTAAGTGGGCTTGGGATAAAATTACAGATGCAATCGGATTCTTATGGGAAAAATTTAAACAATTCTGGTCTTGGGCTGGTCCAATACTTCTAGAATTTGCATCCTGGATATGGGATAAGATCAAGGCTGGATGGGAAAAAGTTACTGAGGCTATTCAATTTGTCTGGAATAAAATTAAAGAATTCTGGTCCTGGGCTGGTCCAGTGCTTAAAGAATTTGCACACTGGGTATGGGATAAAATTGCCGCCGGTCTAGATTTTATAAAAAATTTATGGGGTTCAATTAAAAGTGCATTTAGTACATTTTATGATTTTGTTGTGCCAAAAATTCAAAAAATTGGAGATTTTATAAGAGATGCTCTTGGCGGCGCTATTGATTTTGTTATTGGTTTAGTTGGAAAAATTCCAAATTTGTTTGCTAGTGCAATTAATTTAGTTATTAAAGGAATAAATAAAATAACAGGTTATACATTTACAATGCCTGAATGGCTTAAATATGTGGGGCTTGGGTCAATTGCTGGTAAAACATATTCATTTAGAGACGTAATACCAGAAATTAAAGAAATTGAGGTAGGAAAAGAAGTAACCGCATTGCAAAGACAAGAAGACTATATGAAAGCCGTTGCTCAATGGAATGCTACATCTGCAAAATTAGCAGAAGCAATGAGAAGCGGTGCATTAACTGACGATCAGGTTGCTAAAGCGCAAGCAACCTTGGCTCAGCAAAAAATTGCTCTACAAAGCAAAGCCGCCGGCTTGGTTCAGCCAGATGGGAAGTATAATGGCGGAAAAATTCGCTCTTATATGAAGGGCGGCATGACATATGCTTTTGGCGGTGTAACACCTGGATTTTCACAACAAGCAGTGCCGGCAATTCTTCATGGTGGTGAATATATAATTAACCATAAAGCTGTGCAAAGAATTGGCACAGATGCTCTTAATGCATTAAATAACTTGCGCCTTTCTAAGCCAAGATATCCAAGAATGCCTGCGATCCCAGGCATATCAATGCCCAACGTCAGGATTGATAATTCAACACAAGTCCCATCTTCGTCTTCAACATCTAATGTAAACATTTACGTTGACAACTTTATTGGCGAGCCAGAATGGTTTAACTCAATGATGAAGGAATACAACATGAAAGTTGTTCCAAGAAATCAAAAAGCTGCCGGTCTTGAAAACAGGGTTATAAGAACATACAATGGAATTAATAGGGGTATGTAATGACAATACAGAAAATAATAACTATTAATTCTACAGAAATAACAGAACATAATAGAAAAATATCTGTTAGTGAACAAATTGCTGGTAATGATATTGACTTAGCATCTGGTCATAGAAGAAGATATTATTCAAGAAATAAAAGGCAATTTAATTTAACATGGTCCTACCTACCCAGCCTTCAGGCTCAAACAGTAGATGGCAGAGTTGGAAGGGATTTTTTAAACAACATAGCAAATAGCTCTGCATCAGTAGCTGTTGGAATCGAGTTAGAGCCAAATGGCGGGCTAACATCATATGATTGCTATATTGATTCATATAGTGAAACTTTAATAAGAAGAGAGTATAGTACACAATGTGCTTACTATGATGTCTCTATTTCGTTGACGGAGAGATAGTATGGAGTTTGGATTCTATTCATTTTCTGAATCATTTAAACCGGGTATAGATTTTTATACCGTTGATGAAGCAGCAACTATACAAATTGCACTATCTGGTGAATCAACATTATCTGTTAATTTTACAATGCAGATACGATCATCAGCAAATGTTGAAAGTAATGTTTCAATAACCGCAATAAAGATTGCATATGCTCAATCTTCTATAACAATTGATGGTGCTACATTAACGCTTGGAACAAGAGTAAAACTGGCTGCTGCTTTAATTGATATCTCATCGTCAATGACAGCATCTGCTCAAAAAATTGCTTTGGCTGCTGCGTCAATTTCCTCAGACTCTAATGTGTCTGTTTCAGCAAAAGAAATACTAAATGCTCAAGTCTCGATTGCATCATCTTCAAATGTAAATGCAACTATAATTAAATATGCATTTGCAAATGTATTAATTAATTCCAATTCAAATATCTCTGCACAATCAATACTTGTAAAGAATGTATCTGCTTCATTGAGTGGAAATGTAAATCTAACTGTTGCTGGTGATTTAATATTAATTACAATAAGAATAGTAATAAACAACTTAGGAAGTATTACTGCTAAAGCAATTAAATTCTCTAATACATCTGTTTCTTCTAATACACCGCTTGATATTGGCGGTATAAGGACATTCTTGTTATTAGACGATAAACCACTAACAAACCATAATAGAAAGTTTGATGTTTCTGTTGACCCAGTATTTACAGAAAATATTAATTGGAATAATAAGAAATCTAGATATTATAAATCATCCGCAAGACCGGCAAGAAGAACTTTTAGCCTTTCATGGACATATGTGCCAAATACACAAACGCATACAGTTGATGGAAAGCGAGGTCGTGATTATATTAAAGAAATAGCTGGAAAGCCTCAACACCATGTATTAAAAGTTATTAATTTAGATGAAAATGGCAATACACCGCCAACAGAAACGAGTTATAATGTATTGGTTAAAGATTATAGCGAAACTTTGATTAGAAGAGATCTGTCAGAAGGTGTGTACTTTTGGGATTGTTCTATAAGTTTGGAAGAGGTTTAAATGCTTACAAAGGGTAGATACAATATTGATATATCGTCTTCTTTTAATAATGCTATATCTTCTATATCTCAAAGAGTAAAACCTCTTATTGTAATAGATTGGCTAGACAGCAGACATATTGATAAATCTGGTAATACAGAAGTAGCTTCAAGTAATTATACTAATAATGAAAAAACAAATCAAAATATAATAGACAATGCTAGCGGTTTATTAGCTTCTGGCAGAACTTTGTCCGAAAGAGAAATATTGTTTAATAAATCAAGGAATAGAAGTTTTTATTTTACGCCAAATGAATCTATTAATGGAATTGAAAGACAATCATTTACATGGGGTGTTTGCGATGCAAAAGATGTAAATGGCAAGACAATTACAGCTAATGGTCAATGGCATTGCATGCCAACTACAAAAGACGAGCATTATGAATTTGGTTATGAATCTTCTATTAAAAGCACAGCAAATATTCATGCAACATTAAACGGTTATGATCTACAATCGCCAGTTATATTAACATATGTTTTTGAGGAGAGAAAGGTTAATTTAATAAAAGTTATAACTTCTGAATATAATGGTCAAATTTGTGCTTATAATATAAAAGCATATCATAACACAAATACTCTTGTTTATAATGAAGATGGAGAGATTCCTGCTGATTCATATTATTTTAATCATTATTTAGAATCAATTACAAATAATAATATTAATAAAATTTTATTAACAGTGTATACAACAAAAAATCCTAATGATTACGTTAGAGTAAATGAAGTCGCACCAATATATAGAGTTGATGTAACTGACTATATTATTAATTTTAATGTTTCCAAAGTTCGTGATGTTCATGAAACCAGTTTGCCAATTGCTGGCGGTGGGAGTAATACGGCATCTTTAACTCTTGATAATGCAAATAAAGATTTTAATTTATTTAATTCTGCTTCATTATATGGGAAATATATGAAAAAAGATTTACGCTGTTTTGTGTTTGCAGGATGGGAGCGTGAACCATATTCTGTTGATCAAATAACCACATCTCTATCATCAAATATAACATCTTCAAGTAATACAATAAATGTTATTAATATAAATGATTTTCCAGCTGGCGGTTCCGGTGATGATTATATTATAACAATTAATCCAGGCTCAAAAGAGCAAGAAAGGGTGTTAGCAAGAAAGGGTTCTGGAAATAGTTTTTCTGTTTCAAGTAGAGGAATTGGTGAAACAAAAGCAAGGGCGCATTCTTCTGGCACAAGTGTTGTTTACGATATATTCGAATATGTTCCATTTGGAGTATTCTATGTCGATGAATGGCAAGCAACATCTTCAAGTATGACAGTTTCAGCTAATTTAACAGGGTGGTCTAAATTCGGTCAAGATAAAACAATAACAAAGGGCTTTTTGTTGCAAGAAACAACGGTAGCAGAAGCGGTTGAGCATTTATTGTTAATGACAAATTTCCCAAGAAAAGATATTAATTATTTAATAAATCCAGACAAATTTTATCCAAAAAATAATTCAGTTATTCATCTTAACTTTAATGAAAAAAATGTAGATAGATCTAATAATTCTAGAACTGTTGCTTCATCATTGTCAGCAAGATTGTATGCAGTCCCAGAAGATGGCAATCCACGTGATATAAGGCTGGATGTTTTAGATAAATATTTATCAACATATGAAAAGGCATTGGATATAAGAACTGCTGTTGCCCCGTCAAAAACAACAACATCAAAAGAAATATCAGAACAAGCCGGCGAGAGTAAAGCTTTAAATTGGCTATCAGGTCAATTTGTATCAAAAGATAATACAACTGTAGATAAATTTTTTAATGGCGTATTTGATGGATATTATATTCCATCAAATACTGGAGATCAAAGATTAATAATTGGTATTAATAAAGGCGGAGTTAGAGTATATTTAAATCAAGTAAAAATCATAGATGAATGGAGATTTGTTGATTCTGGAACAAATACGCCAGAGTCTTTTTCTTCTAATTTGTATAATTTAACTGCCGGTAAAATTTATTCTGTAAGAATAGAATTTTTTACAGAGCACAAAATTACTAATGAGCCATTTAAAATCTTTCTTAAAAAAGAATATGATTCTTATATAGACTGGGTTTACAGTCATGAATGTTATACAATGGTTGCTGAAGACAATTATGGGTCCAGAACTCTAGATTCATATTTGACATTCTCTTCTAATACATGGACACCGACTGCAAATGTAAATGTAATAGAAAGGTCTGGAAGGCAAAATAATGCAATTTTACTTGCCAATGCTAAAATATCAGAACCTTCCGGTGTTGTTTCTGATCTGGATAGCAGATCTGTTTTGCTTGAATCAAATGCTTATATAAGAATACCATATCATCAATCATTTGATGTTTTTAATTCAAACAGTATTTCGTATACAGGAGATTTTACTATCGAATTCTATGCAAAAATGCATAATGGCGCATTCTCTGGAGATGGTGAATATATAAGTAGTTTTAATAACTCGTCTCCATCTAATGGGTTTGAATTTTATTCAAACTCTTCATCAAATGGTTTCAAAATGATTACATCAAATGGTGTACAAACAATATCATCAAATTCTGCATTATCAAATAGCAATTTTAGTTTAATAACAATTACATATTCAGATAATACTCTTAAATATTTTGTCAATGGTGATTTAAAAAATACTGTTACAACAGTTGGATCCCTCGTTTCATTTTCTAATAAAGACATAACTATTGGCGGCAGAGGTGCTTCGTTTACATTAGAGACAGAATCCAGTTATGCTGTTGAAAATCCACCGGTTACAATTAGATCATTTTATATAGATGAATTTGCAATTTCAAATATAAAATTTGATGATCAGTTGGTTAAAGATAGTTACATACAAACACAAATGCAACCAATACAGGTAATGCCATTTATTTATGGAAATGATCAAACTATAACTCAAATAATGGATGAGATAAGTTTGTCCGATTTTGGTAGGCTTTATTATGATGAATTTAATAAAGCTAGATATGAGCATTTTAATAGGTTCTTTGAATCTTCCATTAGTCAACATGCCAATGTTCAATATACTCTTTCAGATTCTTCAAATATAATTGATGCAAGTTATAATGTTCAATTGCAGACAAATAAAGTTACCGTAAAAACACAAGGTGTTACAAACAATATAGTAAGTAAGCAAGGTCTTTGGAGAGCTGAAGATCCAACAACAGTTGCTGTTGTTGGTTTAACAAGTTCAATGAGTAATTCAGATATAAGTATGAATGTAACATCTACAAATGAGCCATTTTTCCCCAAAACCGGGTATTTGATGATCGATAATGAAATAGTTAAATATGGCAATACAACCAGCAATTCTTTTCTATCTCTTGAAAGAGCTCAGTTTGATACAGTTGCTGCTTCTCACAATACCAATACAATTGTTAGAGAAGTAAAAGTTTATGATAAATTATCATTTGACAAGGCTCCTGCATATATGGTGGAGCAGCCATTGATTACAAATATAACTACAGTAAAGCCACCAAAGTTAGAATTGGTGAGGTATAACCCAACTCCTTATGGAGCCGTGCTAATTATAGCGGCTTCAAATAACAATGCGGTTGGTGATATAATTTATTTAGAAGGTGAAAATCCAATAACTGAAGAAAAACATTTTTCATCTATTGCTGGTATACCTGTAATAGTTACTGATAATAAAGGTGATGTTAAAGAGCAAAAAGTCGCATTAGATGATAATATAAGAAAATATGGTCTAAAAGAAATAATTATTGAAAATCCATTTATAACTAATTTAGATCATGCAAAAAGATTAGCTAATTTTATAATTACAAAAATGAGCGATCCTGTTCCAATATTAAATTTAAATATATTAACAGTTCCAAAACTTCAACTAGGAGATAGAATAAGAATATCGACAATGGATTCATTTGATATAATAAATGGAGATTATTGGGTTATAAGTTCTGATTTTTCATATGACAAATCATTGTCTCAATCTATAGTGATAAGGAAGGTGCTGTAATGACTTTTAGATCTAGCAGTGCAATTTCTGAAAATTCAATAGTGTTTTTTGAAGGTGGTCATGATCATGATGGCGTTTCTTCTTCCTTGATTGATACAGAACAATATTCTATTTATGATTTTATAGTTGGGAAAACAGGCTCCAATGCAAGACAAATAAGGCAACAAAGAAATTTTGATAATTTAAAAACTGTGATATCAAATGTTGTAATAAATGACGTTCTTGGTCCATCCGGTGTAAGGCTTTTGCCAAATTCTGTTCAGTCTATACACATTGCTGCTGGATCAATAACTGCAAATGAATTATCAGCCAATGTCGCTTTAATTAACAATGTAATAAGAAGTAGTAATTTTAATGGCACTATTGCTGCAAATGGTGTAATCACAAGTGATGGCTCTACAGGGTGGGCAATAACATGGGCTGGCGATGCTGTTTTTGATGCTACATCAATAAGAGGTACATTGACAGCAGGTGCTATTTTAATTAATGCAAATAATTATTGGAATGCAAATGGTGTATTTTCAGTTGGAGATGGAGTTAATTCTTTAATTTACAATGGCAATACTCTTGTATTAACAGGTGAAATTAATGCAAATACTGGAACAATTGCTGGGTGGCAAATTGGACCTGGCGATTATTTGCGCACAGGTGGAAATTTTCTTGGAGATATGACCATCGGAGAAATTGAAGACAATGTTCGTGTTGGAATGGAAATTAATGGTCCAAGTGGACCAGGGCAAAATGGATATTCTGCAAGAATTCAATATGATTATATATCTATTGAGCAAGCAACGGGTGATAACGTAACCCTTCAACCAAATGGAGATATTATTTCAACTGGAACTATTTACTCTAATGGAATAGATGTTGATGGCAATTTGGTTATTCAATCTGGCGGTCTTTTGGATGTTTTTGATATAGATTGCGCATCAATAGGTTCTGATGGAATAACCACAACCGATACGATTACATGTGGTGGCAATGGTGTTTATTATAATGCTTCAAATTTATCAGGTGATAGATTTGGAATAGCATTTGGCTGGGACAATGGGTCTGGAGTGCTGTCATGCATAGTAAATAATGATACAAATGTTGACCCATATTTCTCTCCGGACGGTTACTATTCGGATAGAAGGCTGAAAGAAAACATCAATAATGTCAGCAGTGATTTATTGGAAAAAATATATTCGATAAAGTCATACGAATTCAGATACAAAGACGACATTCCATACCCATGGATTGCCGGGAAAAATGGAATAGGCGTTATTGCTGACGAATTTGCTCAATTATTTCCAGAGTATGTTGAAAATCTTGACAATCCAGAAAAATATCAGCAGGTTGTTTATGTTAAATCAATACCATTACTTTTAACAGCAATTTCTAATTTAAATCAAAGACTCTCTGCAATAGAGCAACAATTGGGGTATAATAGTTAAATGGCATACGAAAATTACGTCTTTGTTTCCTGGACAGATGGCACACCAATTTCATCAGATCGCCTATCTCAGATGTCTATGAATATGGAGCAAATTAGGGATGCTAATGATGCTAAACCACAAGGGGTTTTAGAATTTATTGAAACAACTTCTGGAAACGTAGTGGCTAATGTTGGTAGCTCTGATACTCAAATTCTAGCGTTAACTAACCCCGGAGGCGGGTCTGATCAAAGAGTTACTATTGATCAAAATAGATTTTATAAAATCACATGCGTGTTTCCTGGATTTACCGTACAAGGCAAGGGGGCTGAAGATGCAGTGCTTAAGCTTAAAGTTTATAATGCAGTATCTGCCGGTTACGGCGCTTCAGCGCCATTAATGGTTTGGAATTTTGCAATACCACCATATGACTTTTATAACACAGCAGCAAACGCAAATACTGTTACATCATCTATGAAAGCAAGTGATGCTGTAACTGTTGGCGCAGGAACATATTCCGTATACTTAGAGAGTGGTGGTGGGTTAAATGCAAACTCATTCTCTGCTGCGGTTGCAAGAGTCGGCGGTACATCTGGCTTAACAAATGCACCGGTAGTTTCAGTGAATCCTAGTGCCACAGAAAGGCTGCAATTAATAGTTGAAGATGTTGGCGCAAGTGTTTAATGAGAGAAAGTCTAGCCTCTAGAAGAAAAGATATTGAATGGTCAGCAAAAACTATTCATGGAGAAAATAATCCAAATTATGGCGGTGGCAAGTACGTAGATGATAAAGGATATATAAGAATACTAAATCCAGAACATAAATATAATATTAAGGGTTATGTATATGAACATCGTCTTGTTTTTGAATCATATTTAAATAGGCTTCTTGAGCCATGGGAGACAGTGCATCATATAAATGAAATAAAAACAGATAATCGTGTTGAAAATTTATACCTTTGCACTGTGCCTGAACACAGCGCAATACATAGGGAAGGCAGGAAGCCATCTGATAAGCACAGAGAGAAGATGAGACAGACAATGCGTCGTAAAAATGATGAAAAGAGAGAAAGGTCTAAAATAAATCCAAAGAATGTTTCGGGTAATGCAGAGTCTTCAGAAAATAGTGTATAATTGACCTTATGAAAATTTGCGAAGCTAAGGGTTGCAATCAAGAATTTGAACCCAAATCCGCCAATCACAAATATGCTGATAAAGACTGTAGAAAGTCAATTGATATCGGCGGTTTATGTAAATTCAGAAGAGAAAAGGGGTTATTTGAAGTGCCAACAGATCCGGTATCTGGTAAAAAGCCAGAGTCAGAAGCAGAAGTGAAAGTTGCTTATACAAGATTATTGCAAGAATATAATAAGTTAAAAAATAAAAGTGATGATTTGGTTTCTGCAGTATATCAAGCAGTTAGGGATGATATTGCATCAACTAAAACTAAGCCTATTCCAAAACCAAAAATTGATAAAAGAAAAGGAACTGAAGAAGTTGCTGTTGCTATATTGTCTGACTGGCAATTATCTAAAGTAACTCCTGATTATAATTCAAATGTTTGTGAAGAAAGAATATATAAATATGCAGAAAAAATTATTAATCTTACAAATATACAAAGAAAAGATCACCCAGTTAGGGAAGTAAGAATTTGGGCTCTTGGGGATATTATTGAAGGAGAACTCATATTTCCCGGACAGTCATTTCTTGTTGATGGTGGATTGTATCGTCAAATAACAGTTGATGGTCCAAGGATTATGAAAAATTTTATCAATATGATGTTGGAAAATTTTGAAAAAGTAACATTTGTTGGTGTTATTGGTAATCATGGTTCAATTGGCGGAAGAGCTAGGAGGGATCATGACCCTGAAACAAACGGCGATAGAATGCTGTATCGTATTACACAATTAATGTTTGAAAAAGAGCCAAGAATAAAGTTTGTTATCCCAGACGGGAGGGGCGAACGTCATTGGTACGCAATTGATAAAATTGGTCAATACAAAGCATTGCTTTGTCACGGAGATCAATTTGGAAGTCTTTCATCATTTTATGCTTTTCAAAAGAAAGCTTATGGGTGGAAGATAGGTGCTATAGAGGAAGACTTTGATGATATTTATATCGGTCATTTTCATACGCCAACTAAGATGACTTTTAATACAGTTCAGTTAAGAATTGCAGGCAGTCCAGAATCTGTTAATACATATGCTGCTGAAACACTTGCTGCTGCCGGAAGACCATCGCAGACATTGGTATTCGTACATCCAGAGAAAGGTATAGTAACAGCAGAATATAACTGCTGGTTAGATCAATGAAAAATATACACATTCCAGAATTAAAAAGTTATTATGCAAATCAAGAACTTCGTTGCACACATTGTGGTGGCAAAATGATGACAGGTGTTCAATATTATGCAATGAAAACATCTTGGATAGACCTAACATGTCTGTCTTGCGCAAGAGGAGTTGATATTGCAGTTTCTGAGCTTAATAAAATTTTAACAGAGTTTAATTTTAAAACAATAAATGAGCGTTATGCTACTACAAGACAAAATAATTAAAAATAAATTTTACAAATATTCTGAAACAATTATTAAAGTTAAAAAAATTGTTAAGAATATGAACCAAATTTATGCTACAGATCTTAATTCTAAAAAAGAAGTTATATTTCCATATCAAAACTCAGAATTAATTTTGCATAGAATTTATACTATAGGGGAAGTAGCAAAGATAGTTGAGAAAAGACCAGACACCATAAGAAAGTATGAAAAACGTAATTTAATTCCAAGTGGAAAAAAGTTTAGCGAAACGTGCGATGGATATAAAAACTGGCGCTATTATGATAAGCAAGATGTCTACGACATGGTTGCTTTTTTCAACAAAAGAGTGCCGGGAAGACCGTCTAATAGTAAAAATGTTAATGCTAGAATCATAAGAATGTCACAAAAAATCAAATTAAAAAGGAGCTAATTATGACAAAAGTAAATAAAATTAATGAAGGTCAAGTTGAAATTTGGGCATCTGTTGGGATTACCAAAAATCTTGGCAACTATGAGTCATTAAGATTAGATGCCGGTGCAAGAGTTGTTTGCAGTGGTATTGAAGATGAAGAAGGTTGGAAGAAATTATGGGATGCAGTTGATTCACAAATTGAGTCTAAACTGCAAGAGCTGGACGCAGAAAAGTGATATCCGGCTGGAGAAAGAAAGCTCTTTGCTTAATAGATAAAAATAGTAAACACTGGTTTTCTTATAAATATAGTGAAGTTGATTATGCTAAAAAAGTTTGTCAATCTTGCACTGTAAGAAAAGAATGTATAATGCATATGTGGGAGACAGATTCTTTTTACGGAGTCAATGGCGGTCTTTCAGAGTATGATATCATGCAGGAAACATGGAAGGAAGTAAGTGATCCAAATGATAATAACTGGAAGCGAACTGATAGAATGCTTCAAAAATTATTGCAAAAAGTATCATAAACTTTTTATACCGGATTCGCCAAGGCAAGAGCAAGTCGCAGATGCGCTTGCATCTTTTTACAAGAAAGACAATCTGGAGAACGCGGTTGAATATTTTATAAAATCTCGCCCAGGTCCGTTCCTGCTGTTTGATTTTGCTATAGAATCTAGAACATTCGTAGAAAGGGTTGAGTTCGAAAAGAAGTCGCAGGATAAGTTTAAAGATATTGTACAGGAAACTAAAAAAAGATTGGAATCTTAATGAACTACGAAGTTAGATTGCTTAATGCAATCATTGACTCTAAAGACTATGTATCTGCTGTAAATGGCGGAGTTGAGAATGTATTCTTAGAGCACAGAGATATATGGAATTTTGTTGTGAGCCATTATGAGGATCATAAGCGAGTTCCATCAAAAGAAACTGTTAAACAGCATCACCCAGATTTTGAGTTTATATCCACTCCAGAGCCTATAGCTTATTATATTGATGAAGCAAAGAAAGAATCTCTCGCGTATCAAACAAGAAGTATAGTATCTAAAGCACATAATTTAATTGGCGATGCTGGCGCTAGACAGGCATTGTCTTTTTTAATGGAAGAAACTTCTAAATTATATAAGTTCTCCAGTAACCTTAAAGATACTGATTTAGTTGGTGAGTGGAAAGACCGTGCAGAAGATCTTAAGGAGAGGTCTAAGAATAAGAAAGATATACAGGGAATTCCATCTGGTATCAATGTAATTGATAAAGTATTTGGAGGCTGGCAGCCTGGTGATTTTATTGTTCTTCTTGGATGGACAGGTGTTGGCAAATCCTTTATTGCTAGACTCTTTGCAGTTAATGCATGGAAAGCTGGTTATCGACCACTTATTATTTCGTTAGAAATGAATAAGCAACAAGAAGGTCAAAGACTTGATACATTATTAAATAATGGAGAAGGTCATTTTACAAATACTGACTTGGTTAAAGCTAATCCACAGATACTTGAGACATATGAGAAATGGGCTGAAGTTACCTTTACTGGTAAACATGCAATTCATTTAGTTACATCAGAAGGTCTTGAAACAGCAGACCAAAACATGGTGCAGGCAAAGATTGATCAATATCATCCTGATATTGTTATTCTTGACTATCACGGTTTATTTGATGATGCATCCGGCTCTAAAACAGAAACAGAAAAAGCTAAGAACCTTTCTAAAGCTTTTAAGAGAATAGCTGTTAAAAACGGCGTGCCAATTATAGATGTTGCTGCAGTAACAATGGCTGATGGTCATTCTGAAAGACCACCAGAGCTTGAAGAGGTCGCTTGGAGTAAGCAATTGGCATATGATGCCGACTTAGTACTGGCTATACATCGAGAGATGTCGTCAGATTTATTCCAAGTGATATCTAGAAAAGTAAGGCGAGCTTCACATTTCGGCTTCTATCTTAGATGGAATTTAGAAACAGGAAAATGGTCAGAGGAGTGGGATATTTAATGAATAAAAAAATAAATAAAGTTATAGTCTCTGGTGAGGTTGTAGACATTGAAACGCTGTCTAGATTAAGACCTTGGATGGAAGACGAAGCAAGAAAGAAAAAAGGAAATTTTGGTAAGACAAACTTAATTACAGATTACGATAAGAGCCGGGATGTCTACAAATTCAAAATTTACGTCTAAACAATTAGAAGAAGAGATATATAATCTATTTGCTAAATACTCAGTTCCTGTTCAGGCTGTAAATGGTCAAGAATTAAATGTCTTTTGCCCATTTCATAAGAATGTGCATAGCGCCGCTATGTATATAAATACTAAAACAGGTTTATGGCAATGTTTTAATCCATCTTGTGGTAAAAAGGGTAATTTTAGACAGTTGTATTTTCATTTGACAGGCAAGCCGTATGGCAAAGATTTTGCTTTGGATAAATTATCAATTGAAAAGCAGTTGAATAGTTTTAAGTATGTCAAAGAAAATGTTAACGAATTAGTAATTGATGATGTTGTTATAGATTATAGCAATAAAGATCATATTGGAAAAATAATTACCTTGATTGAACGTGGGTTATCTATTGAAACTATTCAATATTTTGAAGTTGGATTTTCAAATGAAAAGAACAGAGTTGTAATCCCTGTAAGGGCTCATAATTACAAACTCACCGGCTTTATAGGTAGAGCTGTTGAATCGCATCAAGAGCCAAGATATTTATACAATAAAGGATTCAAAAGAGCTGATAATTTATTTAATATACAAAATGCAAAGCAATACCCATCATGTATAATTGTTGAAGGTAGTATTGACTGCATGTTCGTTCATCAAGCTGGTTTCCCAAATGTTATTGCTACACTTGGAGCGGCAGTGTCAGAAAAGCAAGTTAAAATAATTAGAAAGTTTTTTGATAGCATAATTATATTTTCTGACAATGATGACGCTGGAGAGGCGATGCGGCGTGGTATTATAGAGATGTGTCGAGGGAAAGATCTCTCGTTCGCAAGCATTCCAATGGGGTTGAAAGACCCCGGCGAAATGTCTGGTAATGAAATACAAGAAGCAATAAACAACAAACAAAAAATTATATAGGAGAAAATATGGCATTTACATCAGTTAAAACATTAAAAGACCTTGAAAAGGCAGTAACACCAGTAGGTGGTAAGAATGGTCCAAAACGATTCTTTACTGTTCAAGCAGGGCAGTCGTTCCGTATTAGATTCAGACAAGAATTGACAGAAGACTCAAAGAATTATTCAGAAGCCGTTGGTACAGGAATTACGGTTCCTGTGGTAACATCCCCAATCAATTGGAAGTGGAGAGTTGCTTCAACAGCTTCGTTAGAAGAGCACAATTACAGGTGCTGGGCTACTGAGCAGGCTGTTGTTGATAAGGCTTGGAGACCTAAGCCGCATCTTTTGATCAACATTGCAGTTGAAACAGAGCCTGGTGTATGGGAGCCAAGAGTTCTTGATACAACATTTAATCAGCGCCATGTTGGATTGACATTGATTGAATATGCAAAAGAATTCAGCACAGTGACTGACAGATATTACAAGTATTCACGCACAGGCTCAACTGCTGCCGATACCAACTATTCACTTATCCCATTAGATGTGTCGCCGGAGCCGAAGGCTATTTCGGATCTCCCAATGCATCAATTAGATAATGTATATATGAAGTTGCCTTATGAAAAGCAACAGGTGTTTTTGACTACTGGAGAGTTAAAAGATAGCTGGTAGAAATAAGTGGGGAGTAGCTTAAGCAAAGCGCTAATTGACCAATAATTAGAAGATGGTGGTGCAAACCCATCCTCCCCAGCGAAAGAGGTAAAATGAAAAAAGTAAACGAATCCATTGTATTGGATTTAGACGGTGTAATTGCAGATATTGATACTTCTTTATTTAAAGTCTTATCTTCTCGTGGTGTGCCAATAGAAGAAATGAATTACGGAGAATGGCTTATATCTAGTACCAAAGATAAGGATGCATTGGAAATTTTTAATAGACCATTATTCTGGGCAAACATGAAGCCATATGAAGATGCTTGGTATCAAGTAAATTATTGGTTTAGTATGGGATATAACATACATATTGTTACAGCAAGAAGGCAAGAGAACGCTGTAAAGCAAACGCTGCCTTGGTTAGAAAAATGGAACATCAATTCTCAAGTTCCAGTGTTTTCAAATTTTGGTGAAAAAATAAATGTAATAAAAGATATTCAACCAATATTTGTTGTAGAAGATAATCCGGCAGAAATACTAATATTGCAGTCTGCAGGGGTGAAATGTTTTTTAAGAAAGCAGTGGTATAACCAGGAATTTTGGGGAAAGTACGATACAATAGAAACCTTATTCGACATTGAAGTTAAACCACTATCATAACAGGAGTAAAAGTGACAGATTTCGTTCACCTTCACTGCCATTCTGAATATTCCCTACTTGACGGAATGTCAACCCCAGATGAGATAGCAAAAATTACAAGCATAAATGGTCAGATTGCAGCGGCAATAACTGATCACGGCACAATGGGCGGTGTGTTGAAGTTTCAAGAAGCATGCAGTAAGCATGATGTTAAACCATTGTTTGGTATTGAGGCATACTTTGTTCCATCAGTTCCACAAGATGCAGAGGATACAAGCGAAAGATTTCATCTTATACTTCTTGCCAAAAATAATGATGGTTTAAAAAAGCTTTTCAAGATTAATGAAAAAGCTTGGGTAAAAAACTTTTATTATAAACCAAGAATCGATTTTGATCTTCTTGAGCAGTTGGTGGATAACGATGTAATTGCGTTGTCTGGTTGCATGGCTAGCGCCATATCTAAATCAATTATGGCGGGCGATACAAATAGAGCGCAAGAGCTATCAGAACGCTTTATAAAAATATTTAAAGATGACTTCTATTATGAAATACAGGCTTGGAATCCAAAAGAGCTAAATGATGGTCTAATAAGCCTTGCCCAAACTTATGGGCGCAAGGTGGTGGCAACAGCAGACTGTCATTTCCCTTCAAGAAAGGATAAGGGGTGTGAAGAAATACTTCTTATGATTTCTCAATACCCAAGCCTTGGGGCAGCAGACCAAAGACATGCCAAAGACCATGCCGACTGTTTACACAACCCCAGTCTTGATATGGTGGCGAAAATCAATAATATGTATCCTAACAGGTCTTTACGCTTTGATGAAATCAATCCGTACTTGGCAGATGCAGCAGAAGTGGCATCGTGGTTTAAAGATGCCGGTTATGACAGAGCAGATATTCTGGAGAATACCGTTGAAGTAGCGCAGAAGTGTACGGCAAAGCTGGAGAAAAGGAAGAATCTTTTGCCCAAGTATATGAAGTCGCTCAACTCCGATGATTATCTAAAAGAGATGGCGGAATTCCGGCTCAAGGAATTAAATCTTGGGGATGAATATATGGCTCGGCTTGAAGAAGAATTGGCAATTATTAAACAGCTCGGCTTTGCGGATTATTTCTTGATTGTATGGGACTTGGTAAAATGGGCGGATAACAACGGCATTGGGCGAGGCACAGGGCGAGGCTCGGTTGGCGGAAGTTTGCTGGCGTATCTGTTGGATATTACAAAGGTTGACCCGCTTCAATATAAGCTTTTGTTTTCACGATTTATCAACCCCGAAAGAAACGACTATCCAGACATTGACCTTGACTTTGAAGATAAACGCAGAGATGAAGTCAAAAATTATCTTGCCACACGCTGGGGAGAAGACAAGGTAGCGGCGATTTCCATTTATGGCACATTTAAACCAAAGAGTGCGGTGAAAGATGTTGCCAGAATTCTACAGGTTCCGTATGCCGAGATCAATAATATCACCCCATATTTTGAAACCATTGATGAACTAAAGAGCACGGAGAAAGGCAAGATATTTGTTCGCAAATATCCCGATGTTCCCGCGCTTGCAGAGCGCCTACAAGAGCGTGTACGCACAGCAGGTGTCCATGCTGCAGGAATGGTGGTATCGGCGGTTCCATTGACCGAAGTGTGTCCGGTGGAATCCAGAAAAGACTCACAGGGTGGGGAAAGAAGTGCCGTTACAGCCTTTGCGATGGAAGACGCAGAAGCCGTTGGGCTTATAAAAATAGACGTTTTGGGTCTCAAGACCGTATCTGTCATTAAAGACGCTTTAGAAATGATTAGGAAGCGTTATGGAAGGGATGTGGAAGCGCTCTCCCTAGCCCTAGACGACCAAAAGGTGTATGAGAACTTTAATAACATCAATACGGTGGGTATTTTCCAAACAGATGCTGCCGCCTATCGTAATTTGATTGAGCGTATGGGTATTGATAACTTTAACGACCTTGTTGTGTCAAACGCTCTGGTTAGACCCGGCGCTTTGCTATCCCAAGGGCAGAGATATATTGACTGCAAGAAGGGTGAAACAAATCCAAAGTATGCCCACGAGGTTGTGAAATCGATTTTAGAAGAAACCTATGGCACAGTTATTTTCCAAGAGCAATTGATGCAAATGGCGGTGCTGCTGGCTGACTTTACATGGTCTGAAGCAGACTCTTTGCGTAAGATCATTGGTAAGAAGCGTGATGTTGCTGAGTTTGATAAGTTCAAAGACAAGTTTGTTAACAATAAATATTTAACAAAGGCGCAATCGGATAAGATTTGGTCTGAATTTGAGCTTTCAGCGTTGTATATGTTTAATAAATCCCACGCTGTTGCTTATTCTTTAATGTCCTATCAAACAATGTGGTTGAAGGTTAACTATCCACTTGAATTTATGTGGGCGTTATTATACAATGAGTCTGCAACTGACAAAATTACAGCGTATTTGATGGAAGCGCAGCGGCTAGGTCTTAAAATTTATCCACCGGATATCAATAAGTCACAAGAATTCTTTTCAATGTCTCTTCCTGATGAAGAAGAAGGCATTAGATTTGGTCTTACCAATGTTACCGGCTGTGGTGTAAGTGCAATAAACGAAATATTCGCAAAGAGACCATTCAATTCGTTTGAGGAGTTTAATAATAAGTGCTCCAAGAGTGCAGTTAAGGCTCCGCTGAGAGAAAATTTGGATAAGGTCGGTGCATTTGAGTCAATTGGGCACGTATCTCAGTTCGATCACCCTAGATACTACTTGCCAATTCTTGGATTCCCTATTAAGGCTAGTGAATTTAAGACAGATATTGATGAATTTGTAGAAAATGCTGCAGATTTTCATGAGACCGCCTCTAATTTAACGCTGATTAAAGCCGTAGTTAGGTCTACAAAGAAGGCGCAGAATTATTTGCGGGTTGAGTTTGAAGATCACTCCGGCTCTTGTACCGTTTTTGGTGAAAGAAATACCGAGCTAGCACAGCGTGATTATGTTTATGCGTTGATTGGTGATAGAACGCTTCACGCATACTGTGATGTTTATCAGGCGCAAGACTCAAAGCTTTATAATATCATGATGATGAAGAAATCCGGTACTGACCACAAATATTCTTGGGTCTATAAGCACGATATAGGTTTCATCAATGATCCAAAGACAATGATGTATGTATTCAATATTAGAAGTTTTAAAACATCAACAGGCAAAGAGATGGCGAGTGTTTATTGCTGGGATGGGAAGCAATTCTTTAAGGTAGTGATATTTGCGGCAGTGTATAAGAAGGTAAAGGCGCTGCTTAAAGAGGGTGAATGGTATGCTGCACGACTATCAAAGATTGAAGATAAGGAAACTCTTAATCGACTTGACTCTTTCAAGCTCGATTCTGCTGATAAACTAATTACTATCGAGGATTACATCGTTAGAAAACAAATAAAAAATATGGTTGAGGTATAATGTATACAGAAATTATAAACAGCTCAAAATGGTCAGAATCTCATGGGGCATTTGGCGAGCACCCCGGCATGGGGGCGTTGTATTATTCATTGCCATATGCTTTAAAATCTGAAATTTGCGTTTGTTTAGGTTCAGGCGCTGGCTTTGTGCCAAAATTAATGTATCAAGCTCAATTAAAACTTGTTCAGCATAAGATTATTAATAATACCAATGTGTCTATTGTTGATGCAGATATTGGAATTTGGGGCAGACCTGTGTATGATTTTAAAATTCCAGAATATCCAGATATTAAAGTTATAAAAAAAATGACTGATGAAGCTTTTTCTGAATTTGAAAATATTAGTTATTTGCATGTTGATGCTGATCATACATATGAGCAAGTGTATAATGATTTAAAAAATTATGGCTCTAGAATGAGAAAAGATAATTGGGCTATAACAGTTCATGATACAAATAATTTACCTGCAGTTCTTCAAGGATTACAAATCGGATCATACCTTGCGGCAAAAAAGTGGGCAGAAGAAAATAATTATGGTTTTATTAATTTTACAATTGGATGCGGTACTGCTTTAATTATGCCAAAAGAAGGTGTGTAATGGATAAATGGGAATACTTAATAACTCCGGAATATTCTGTTAGACATAGGATTGCAGAATATTTTGTGGATAGTTTTGATTTGGTAATTGATATTGGAACATATAAAAAAGAATTAAATATAAATTCAAAATTACATTCAATTGATCCACTTAAAACTCTTCCAAACACATTTCATGGCACTGTATTTGAATGGTTTAAAACGTATAATGAAGAATTAATAGATACAAATTATGCCGTTGTTATTTTAGGTTGTCACATAGAAGGTGATGATGATGAAATATCTACTGTTATAAATTTAATTTACAATTCTAAAATTTCAGTGATAGAATTTCCAATAGATCATCAACCAAGTCTTAACCAGTTTAATACAATATTATTTAAATCAGGAAAAAAGATAATACACAAAATTGATTTTACTTTTCCATTAGTTGGCACGCCAGGATTCCCAGAGCTTTATAATAAAAGAGTGTTATACACATTAGGAGGATGATATGTTAATTGTAGATAAAAGAAAAGGTGATTTGATGCCAGTGCATCAAGTTATTCCAACACCAAGCATCGGTTTAAACAGAGCTCTTGGTGGAGGATTAAATACTGGTGCAACACATTTATTTTGGGGGACACCATCTGTCGGTAAGACGACAATGTGCTTTAGAATTCTTGCTGAAGCTCAGCGTATGGGGTATCGACCGGTAATAGTTGATTCAGAATCTTCATACAATGATGCATATGCAATTAAGTGTGGTATTGACGTTGATGATATTGTTGTTGTGCAATCAACAATTGTTGAAGAAATATTGAAAAATATTTACGAGTATCTTACGCATCAAGAAGAAAAGCATATATTCTTATTTGACAGCTTGTCTAATATTATTAAAGAAGAATTTTATGATAAGCCTGAGGGCGGTAAAGCAATGGGATTGCAATCACGCTCACAAGGCTTCTTGTTGCAGAAATTGGTTAACTATCTGCATAAAGAAAGAAATATGATGATGTTTGTTGCTCACCAAACAGTTGATCTTAGCGGTATGTTTGCTGTTACAAAAGCAAAAATGGGTAATACGGTGCATCATAACATGCACAATATTATTAAATTATTCTTATCTATGTCAAAGAGTGAAATGGAAAGAGACGATACAAATCTTATCACTAGTCAGCGTGCTACTTGGACAATTGAAAAGACAAAACAACTTCCAAGTATTGGCACTACTGGATATTACTATGTCCTTCCGCAAGAAGGAAGGATTGATATTGATAGAGAGTTAATTGATATTGCAGTTGAGATGGACATAATTCAGCGCAAGGGGGCTTGGTATTCATACGAGAACGAAAAATGGAATGGTTTAACTTCAATTAATCTTTCTGACAAACAACGTTCCGCGATTCAGAAAGAGATTCTTGGTAGAAGTGATGAAAAGAACTGAGAAAGAGGAGATCAAAAAAGACAAAGCTAAAGGTGTTAAAAATTCAGGCAGGGGTTTTAGAAAAGGAGATGCAACGATGAATAAGTTTTTACTTGACTATAAACACAATGCAAAAAGCTTCACTCTCACACAAAAATTTTGGAAAAAATTTAGCAAAGATGCTTGGAACAATAATTATAAATATCCATGCATATCGGTAGTTATGGGTGAAGATTCTGAAAGTAAAGTCGCAATAATAGATTGGGAAGTATTTAAAGATTTAATAAAAGGAAGTGAGTATGAGTAAAATTTCTTTATATTCTGACAAGCTTACTGGTTGGGCTGCAATTGGAATTCATTTAAACTGGGATGATGGGGTTTATCTCGGTTTCTATGTGATAAAATGGTCAATCGGAATTCAAATTAGAAAGGGCATCTGATGCCGGATATCATCATCAGCAAAGAGATTATTGCTGAGCAAATGGGGGATAAGGCAGAGGAGTTTATTGAGTGCATACGTGTTGTTCAGGATATTATTGAGAATCCAGATCACTACCTTGGCACTCAGGCAATAAAGTATGCAAACATACTTGCTGCCTACAGAACATTGATGATTGTTAAATCCCAGGCTTTTAAAAGAAAGTCTGCGGTTATGAGTGATCAAGATAAATTTGTAAACGACATTTGGAAAACAATGTACGAAGCTCTAACAGAAAATATAAATGCATTAAAAATTGCCGGAAAGGGCGGTTATAATCAATGAAAGCATTAAAGCAATTAAGAAAGCCAAAAGAAACAGTTATTGTTGAATCTCATTCACCTGCAGATTTAGAGCAAACTCTAAATAAAGCAATAGATGAACAACTTCTTAAGAAAAATGAAACTGTTTATAAAAAAGTCAGTGGATTTCACCCTAGCTATACAAATCAATGTTCAAGATATTGGTATTATTTATTTGAAGGAGTTGACGTAACGCCAGATTTTAGCCCACAAACTCTAAGAATATTTGATAATGGTCATGCTGTTCATAGTCGTTTATATAGTTATTTTAGAGATATGGGGATACTTGTAGATGAAGAAATACCTGTTACTTACGCTGATCCGCCAATTGAGGGCACAGCAGATGGTATCATTAATTGGTACGGAGATAAACTGATAGAATTAAAATCTATTAGCTCTGAGGGATTTCATTATAGACAAATATACAAAAAACCAAAAGACGAACACTATCGTCAAGCGCAGATATATATGCAATGTCTAAATCTTGATGGTGGTTTTGTTATTTATGAAAACAAAAATAATCAAGAGATACTTCCAATATATATAGAAAAAGATCAAGACTTTATAGATAAATTATTTAAAAAATACAGAGAGTTTTATGGAAACTTTGTAAGGCAAAGTATTCCAGACAGACCATACAAGAGAACATCTAAGAATTGTTCTTCTTGCGATTTGGCTGCTTTATGTTGGGGAGATAGTGGGTAGTGGTGTTTCTAGAGTTTGCAAAAACAATGAATGTAAGAAAAAGTTTGAAGCAAAAGTTTACAACAGTATATATTGCTCTGCAGAATGCAGAAGGATAGTTACCAATAAAAAGTTACTAGCGAATTATTACGAAAAAAAACGTAATAAAGGAAAAAAACGAACTTGTGTAACAGAAAATTGCACGACAATATTATCTAGATACAATAAGGAAAATATATGCGAAAGGTGCAAAGACGAAAGATTCATACAAAGGCTAGTGGGGTGGGGCTGGGACGAGGAAAAGCTCCGAAAAGAAAGAATGTGAGTATCAAATCTATTGCGACTACTAATTTCACAAAAGTATTATCATTAGATCCATCATCACATTCACTTGGATGGGCTGTGATAGAGATGGGATTGAGGCAACCTCGTTTGATAAAGTGTGGAAAAATTAAATTCCCTAAGTCTCCGGAAATGCATATTAAATTTGAGGCAATAAATGATGGCATAGACAAGATATGCAAAGAGTATAAACCAAATCACTGTGTAATTGAACAATCTGTATATATACAAAATTTTCAAACAAGTCGTATTATTTCTTACATTATTGGTTATTCATGGGGTGTGTCTCAAAAATATTGTACAAAGGTAATAGACATAAATCCAATGATATGGAAGCGTGGTATTGGTTATAAAAATTTATCTAAAGATGATAAAGAACATTTTTTAACTGAAGCAAGCAGAAAGAAAGAAAGGAAGGATCGAGTTAGAGATATTATTACCGGATACTTTCCCATGACTGATGAGGATCTAGAAGATGATGATATTGTTGACGCAATCGGTATTGGTTTATGGTATGATTTAATGTTGAGGAAAAATGGCTCTAGAACCGTATAAAGACAAAAGCTGGCTGTATGAGCATTATGTTAGAAAGAGGATGAATCTTACCGACATTGTTAAGTTACTAAAACAAACTTATAATATTGATATCACCCCGCAAGGTTTATATAACTGGTGTGAAAAATATGAGCTTCTTAGGTTTAGAGGCAAAGGGCGTAATCTTGCCTCCACAGCGAAGAGAAGACCTCAATCTCCAATGCAAAAACAAGTTGAGCAAAGAAAGAGGGAGAGAAGGAAAGAAGTTCAAAGAAGAAAGAAAGGTTTTGGAAGATAATGCAAAGAAAAGTAGCTTTGACTGATATTGCAATTTTTGGCGAACTTGATATGTTGTATAATCAAGTTCGTGTTCTTGAGGCTAAACAAAATGAAACTAAATACAAATGTTTAGGCTCAGGGAAATGTTGCAAGATTGGTATTACTATTCATATGACTGAGTGTGCAAATATTGCATACAATTTAAATAGGCAATATTATCTTCACTTAGAGAATAAAGGCGAGCAATTTGCTAAAGAGTGGTTTGATGGTATAGTTGCTTCACTTAAAGAAGCTATGAATGATACTAGCTGGGAGTTTGGTGGAGAAACTGAAAGATGGTGTGCATTCTATAAAAATGGTTGTTCTATTTATGGATATAGACCAATGGTGTGTAGAAGTTTTGGAACAATAGCTGGTGTTGACGATTATTGCCCAAGAATTAGAAACGTTTATGGGAATATCGATTTTTACGCCGGTCAGCCAGTTGAAGATCTTGTTAGGCAATTTCAATTTCTTATGAAGAAATATTCAAAAGATAAAGATTCAAATTATGATGTAGTTGTTTATATGCCGTTAGGTGTTCTTAGTTTTTTAATATCAACAGAAGAGTTGGAAGAATTAGCAAGAACAACAGATGATAAAATGTGGAGGGCTGTGCAGGGCTGGTATAACTATAGAGTTGAGTATACAAAAGTGCATGGCTTGCCATTGCCAAGGTTAAAAGAAGAAGCTGCTGCTGCCGGTGGAGTGATTGGGTTTAACACAAATGAAGATACAGTGGACAACATCAATAATACCAAATAAATCAGAAGGCTATTCTGATACAGCAAATTATTTAAAAAAATATTTAAAAAAATATTTTTTAATTAGTGATTATAATCAACATTTTAATTGGAATCCACAAAGTGAATTAAATCAAAATTTAAATAGTTTTGGTGTTAATATAATTCAAGAAATATGCATGTCTGATAAAGAAATAAATAATAAATTTAATGTTCATATTCATAATGCTCTTCCAATTACTTTTATTAAAAAAAATAATTACAATATTTGTTTTACTTATTGGGAAACATCTAAGATACCCCATCACTGGCTAGATCCAATCAATAGCGCAGATGAGTTATGGACAACATCCAGGTGGGCTAGGGATGTGTTTATAAACTCCGGTGTGCAAATACCAGTGTATGATTTTAAATTAGGGATAAACGATCAAATCTATACTCTACCAGATAAGCCAAGAGATTTCCCTAATGGTCAATTTACTTTTCTGTGTATTGGTTCGCCATCAACTAGGAAAAACTCTCAAATCTCAGTCAATGCTTTTTTAAAACTGTTTGGGCACGATGAAAGATTTAAGCTTATATATAAATCAAATGGACCGCCAGATGCAAGAATTTACAATGAATCAGGGGAAATACTGGCGGCAATTTTTCAACATCCAAGAATAGAGGTTATTGATTGGCAAGTTAGCGAGCATGAGTTGGCATCTATATACAAAAGATCTGATTGTGTTCTTTACCCAACTAGCGGAGAAGGCTGGGGGTTGTTGCCGGTTCAAGGTATAGCCTTAGGTGTACCTACAATATGCACCAATGCAACTGCGTGTACAGAATTTGCACATCTTTCAGTTCCTTTAAATTTTAAATGGGGCACTACTAATATGAGTGGCATATATGAAGGGTGTGGAGAGTGGGCTGAACCAGATTTTGATGATTTATGTGATAAAATGTTATATGTAGTAAAAAATTATAATGAAGTTGCATTTCATACTTTTGAAGGCGCTAAATACGTCAATAAAAATTTAACTTGGGAAAAAGTAAGTCTTGAATATAAGGAAAGGTTATGTCAAATATCGAACCATCTAGAGAAAAAAGCTTAATAGATAAAATTAAAGATGTAGAGCAAGTTGGATTGTTGCATGTAAAAGGTTACAGCAATAGAGAGATTGCTGCACTTATGACGTTAAAAGTTAATGAAGTAAAAGATTATATTGATGAATATAAAACAATATTAAATAAAACTGTTGAGCAAGATCCTTATTTTTTAGAAAGAGTGCAGTTTAATACAATAAAAGCTTTACAAGAATTTGATCAATTAAGCAAGGAAGCTTGGGAGACGATTAATATTGCAACAGATAATGGTATGGTTGCTGCAAGAATACAAGCAATTAAACTTGCCGGAGAAATTGCTTCAAAAAAAGCTCAGTTGCATAAATTGCTTGGCGGAAACCAAGCTGATGGAGAGTATATTGCAAGAATGCAGAAAGCAGAAAATGTTAATCAAATTCTATCTAAAATCTTAAGAGATGTAATTTCTAAACATCCATCAATTGCTGAAGAAGTTCGCAAAGAATTAGAAATAGCTTTTGAAATTATGTCCGGAGAAAGAGTTGATCTCTCTACAGATAATAAAGATGTTATAGACGTGGAGGGCTCAGAATTTGAGAACTAGTTTTGGAGCCTTTATGTCAGAATTTGAGAACTCATTTTCGAGCCTTTATGCCCAGAATTTGAGAACCGGTTTTGGACCCTTTATGGTTAATTGCCAGAATTTGAGAACGGGTTTTGATGCCTTTATGTCATATTCAAGGAAATAAATATGTCTGAGTATCTTGGAATAAATTTGGAATTTGCAGATTTTGATAGATTGCTTAGGCAAGATGAATTGATGGAACAACCGGTAAGTATTGAAACATTTGTACAAGAAAAGAAATATCTTGGTCTCCCGCCATTGTCTGATATACAACTTGAAATAGTCAAACATAGTACGCAAATCTTTAAACTTCCTACTTTGCAAAAGCTTATGGGTGAGCATGATGGTCTCGAATACTATAAAAAATATACAGATAATGAAATAATTTGTATGTTAGGAAAAGGTTCTGGGAAGGACCATTGTAGCAGAATTTCAATTGCATACACGGCATATTTGCTACATTGTTTGCGCGATCCTCTCAGTTATTACGGTAAAGCGAATGGTGTATACGTTGACCTATTAAATCTTGCCGTAAACGCACAGCAAGCTCAAAGAGTTTTCTTTGAACCTCTAAAAAATCTATTGCTTGGCTCTCCGTATTTTAATAGCGTTGGATTTGAACCTAGAGTTTCAGAAATATTTTTCTTTTCTAGACCAGTAAGATTATTCTCCGGTCACTCTGAAAGTGAAGGTTGGGAAGGTTATGAAGTATTAACAATAGTGTTAGACGAAATTTCTGCTTTTAAAACAGATATGGAATTGAAAGGTGATACGAGAGCTAAAGGCTCAGCTTCTGCAATATATAACATGAGTAAATTATCTGTGATGTCTAGATTCCCAGAAGTAGGTAAAGTAATTTTACTATCGTTCCCAAGATACAAGGGTGACTTTATTCAACAAAGATATTTTGGGGCAAAAGAAAAAAGCGAACCTAAAACATGGTTTATTAAAGCTGCTACTTGGGAAGTAAACCCAACAATTAAAAGATCGGACTTAGAGTCAGAATACATAAGAAATCCTATAGAGGCTGCATCAAGATTTGAATGTGAACCACCAACAATGGAAGACGCATATTTTAGAGATGAAGATTTAGTTAGAAAAGCTTTTATGTATGCAGACAATCCGGAAGATGAAGATGGAAGATATCATAAATGGTTTAATAATTCAGATGGTCATAGAAGATTTATACACGTAGATCTAGGATTTAAAAGAGATAGATCTGCATTATGTATGACTCATTGTGCAGGATTTAAAGAAGTTAAAACTTCTATGGGTATAGAAAAACTGCCGGTAATAAATGTAGATCTTTTACATTCTTGGCAAGCAGCGCCCGGTCAAGAAATTAACTTTGCTTCTGTTAGACAAATGATAGTCGATTTATGTAGAAAGTTTGATGTAGCTAAAGTTACATTTGATAGATGGCAATCTATTGAAATGATTCAGAGTTTGAGAGCACAAGGAATCGCATCTGACTTTCATAGCGTAAAGAAGAGTGATTATGACACATTAATGACTGCTATATATGATACAAGATTAAGAGGATACTGGAATGAAATATTAGTTAACGAAGAGCTATTAAAGCTTAGATTGTTTAGTAATAATAAAATTGATCACCCGTCTGGCGGTTCAAAAGATATGGCTGATGCTCTAGCCGGATCTGTATTCAATTGTGTAGAAAATATTGCGGTAGAGCAAGAAGTAGAAATTGAAGTATTAGACTTTTCAATGCAGTCAGAGATTGAAGAAGATTTAGAAGATTTTGGTACTGTAAGCGTGTATAATCATAATTTGAGACAGTTCACACCCGGATATAAAGAAATTAGTATACCAAGTCAGGAGGTGGGAAAGTGGATAGAATCAATATAGCAAAAGATATACAGGTTGAAGCATCAGAAGTCATAGCAATTCTTACAGATAAAGTTGCAGATTTGATAGCTCAAAATGCAGTGCTTACTGCACAAGTAAATACACTTGTTAAATTCGTTAATCAGAAACAGGAAAAAAACTCTTTGAAAGAAGTTTAGCGAACGAGGTATAGTCTTTGATAAATCTGCTACCATTTGCCCTGTCGTCACGGTGACGATAAAAACATACAGTAAATAGGAGCATAAAATGCAAATCAATGAAGCTAATAATTTCCCAGTTATTTCACGAGGTGGTCGAACATCTGCTGAATTACAGCAAATAATCGATACATTAGTGATGTCATCTGAAAACGGTAAGGCATACAGTATTACCGGCGTTCAGTCTGGAAAACGATATAACTCAATGCAACAGAGAATTAGAGCACAGGCTAAGAAATTAAACCTGCAAGTTCAAATTCACTTTGATAAGAACAATGAAACGCTTTATTTCAGAGTTCCTTCAAAGAATGATGTTGAAGTTACTATCGTTAAGAATACGTCAGTAAAGGCAAAAGATGTTAAGAATGTTAAGGCTCCGGTCAAAGCATAATTAATTTCTAGAAAAAAAATAATAATTTTTTCGGGTGGGGCGAAAGCCCCACTTTTTTTTTAGTATAATATTGATATGCCATTATTTGAGACACAGCAAATCACAATTAGTAAAGAACAAACAGACAATTGGAATGTATTATTCGCAATACCTTGTTATGATCAACAAATATCTGAACCAACAGTTTTATCATTGATTAAAACAATGATGTATTTTCGAGATCACGGAATAAAATTTGGATTGTGTACTATAACTGACAGCTTGATTAATAGAGCTAGAAATAGCGTTATAGCAAAATTTATGGGATTTGAAAAAGCTACCCATCTTATGTTTATTGATGCAGACATAGCCTGGGAGCCGGAGAGTATTATTAAACTTCTATATCATGAAAAAGAAGTAATGACTGCTGCATACCCTATTAAACAGATTGATTGGAAACGTGTTGAGGAAAATGTAAAAGCCGGAATGGCGAATGATGAATTATTAGACAACAGTGTTAGATTTGTTGTAAATCCTGTCAGAGATGCTGATAATAGAACCATTAATGTAAGCAATGGTGCATTAGAAATATTTGATGCCGGCACTGGCTTTATGTTAATTAAAAAAGAAGCCATACTGAAAATGATTGAAAAATACCCAGAGCTTAAGTATAATGACGATACCGGATCTTTAAATGAAGAGGAAAAGAAATGGACATACGCATTCTTTAATTCTTACATTGATCCTCATATGAAAAGATTCTTATCTGAAGATTATGGTTTCTGTAGATATTGGCAAAATATGGGTGGCAAAATATGGGTTGAGCCATCAATAGAACTAACTCATTTAGGCAGAATGAAATATAAAGGAACTATGATGTCTTTTATAGAGAAGCACGCAAAGCTAGTCGAATAATTTGAAATCAGTTTGGGAAATGGATTTTTTCTCAAAACCTCGAGACCTTGAAAAATACATACTAAAATTTCTAGAAATAAAGAAAAGAATGCGGGTAGTTCAATTATTATATTCTTTCATAAAGCCTTTAATGCGTGGAAAGCGTGCATTAAAGTTAGGCTTTATTTAGTTCATACCCGTTCCCGCAATAAATTATTTAATATACTCGATCTGTAGCGCTATAATATAGCCTTTATCAATAAGGCAGATCATTCTATCGATCAATTTCCCGATCAATTGCTATGCGCCTGTTGTGCGTTTCAATGCGCAAAAAAAAGAATTTCAAATGTTTCTTTTGCTGTAGGTTGTTGTTTTTTTATCTATACGATACAATGTCTGCCAGACCCCCGACCATACCCCGTAATAAACTATAAAATAAAGTATCAAATAAACCAAAGAAAGGTGATACTAATGACCAACCTATCCGATTACAAAAAGTCATACACTGACGCATTGGCATACGCACTGCGTAGTGTATCTATAGACTTAGAGTTTCTCAAAGTCTATCGTAAACTGATTGGCACAGAACTATCGTTCGGCACAACTGAATACGGTGCTATTACTCATTTCAAATCTGTAACCATACAAAGAGATGAAATCACTTACGCAATAACTGATAAAGGCTATGAATTTGAATGCCAAGAGTTATTGTACATTATGCGACTTATTGAACTCAAAGCCAAAGGTATAGAAGTTGTTTATCCACAAGGCTCTGATTACGCACAAAGCTGGGTAAAGCCAAAGCAAAAGCGTAAGGCTAAACTATTAGATGGTTCAGCATTTATTCACCCATCACAATTTGATTATTACACATCTAAGAAGAAAGGCAAATAGAAAGGTAACAACAATGGCAAAAGTCAGCCTCAAAGAAATTGAACACACACTTGCTCGTAGAAAAGCAAAGCCAAAGCCAAAGTTACACTTTGATGTACAATGTGTAACATACGATACTCCAGAAGAAATTTCATTTATTACTTCATTGTTGCGAGTAAAAGTTATTACTAACTATCGCAAAGATGTAAGTATTGATTTAGGTGAAGAACGCCTGTTTCTCAGACTCAATCAAATAAATCAACTCAAACTTGTTCTTGGTCTATTACAATCAGAAATCAATGTTCTCATTGATGGTCAAATTGAAGAAAGCAATCAAGATAACATTGCTTATATCAAAAACTACATTATTGAATTAGAAACCAAAGAAGCAGAAGACAAAAACAATAAAGCAAAGAAATTAGAACATCTAATGTGGTTGCGTTATGGTAATAAAAGACCAACTACACCAGAACAAAAGCAAAAAGAACTAGAAGAATTTAGAGCACAAATCAAAGAAGTGCGGAAAGCTAAAGGTCTAGAATAATGGATAAACTAGTAAGAAATCAACTTCTAAATGAACTTGAAAATCTAACTAGAACTATGAATATCCCTATTCAAAGACAAAAAGATTTCCGTTGGCTAATAAAAAATGCCGGCATAAATAATCCAAATCACAAAAATCTTGACAAGATAAATAAAATTTGTCAACTGCTTATGAAAGAGGAAACAGATGTTTAAAAAAGGTGATTTAGTTAGATGGTATCCAGATTATAATGACAATATGTATTATGAATTGGCATACTTTGATAGTTATGCTCAAGAAAATCCAGATTGTTGTTATATTTATGAAGTAAACAACACATTGACTGGTTGGTATGTAGATAATGATCAAGTTAAAAAATCTACATCAAAAGATGTTGATTTATTCTTAGAGAACATCTTTACAATAAGAGATGAAGAAAACCTAAGAGAAGAGTGCTGAAAGGGCAAAAATGGCTATTTGCGTTTATTGTAAACAAGAATACATTGATGAAAGAAAAGAAGCAGGCTATGACTATTGTTTAGCAGATGATTGCTATAAACAAGGAATTGACAAAACAGAGCGTGAATTTAGAAAGATTTACACTCCGGCGTTATTGCATAAATCAAATTATTTCTGGATTAAAAAGACAGAATTAGTTACATTAAATACAAGAGGCGATTTACTACAAGAAAGAGAAGATTTACAATGACAAACAAACCAAAGCAGTATTGCATAACTTGTAGACAAAGCATTCCTTATGTTTGGGAAGATAAGGAATACACAAATTTAGAAGCAGGTTGTGAAATCTTTATTTCTGGCGACTATGGCAGTGCCTTTGATATGGACATTCACAAAGCTTGTATTTGCGATAAATGTATAAAACTGCTTCTTGAAGAAGGCATTATCAAATATCACAAAACATTGGAATTCAAAACAGAGGAGACAATATAATGTACCCGCCAGTCGATAAATACCGAATTGTGTTTGATAAAAACACTTCTCTTTACAAAGATGTATTAATTACTTCTTGGAAAGAAAAAGATCGTGCAGTAGCAAATAAAGAAATGTTTAGTGCATATTATATGTTTAATATGTATCTTCTTTCTTATGAAGGCGATAGAGTTATTCAAATCGTTGCTGATGGAAAATATCTTATTCAAAAAGCAATAGATTTCTTATTGACAGTAGAGCCAAATGAATTACCAACTCTTATTGTCAATAACACCATTTATGGGAATGAATTTGAGTTATCACAAATTAAAAAAATGGATAAAGCTTGGATATATGTATTTGATCCATTAGAAGAATCTATGAAGAAATGGGGTTATTAAACAATGGCTGACTTTGTTGAAACTGAAGCTGAATGGAAAGAGTGGGAGAAACTTGGAAACCACTATTACGCATTAGGCAAAAGCGCAGATGCAAATGAATGCTGGGCTATTGCTGATAGAATTCGTGGAATGACAGATTCAGATAAAGCAATGATCATTGCTAAACTATGGCAAGCAAAGAAAGAAGGTAAGTTTAATGAGTAAGTACTATAGAAATTGGCAATACGCAATTACAAAAGAAGTATTGGCTATTCACGAAGTAATTGAACCATACGATTGGAAACTTGATTTAGAAATGAATGAAGATTGGGAATCGTGGGGTCAACAATTTACATTTATTACAAAGAAAGAGGAAGAGTATGAATGAACTAGAAAAACAAGAAATTGGTAATCTTATTGACCTTGTGGCAACAGCCGTTGGTCAAGAAAGTAAAAATCATAAAATTGTTATGGAAATACTTGATGTGATTAGAGAAGCACTAAAAAGTCTAAACCAAAGAGTTGTTGATCTTGAAAATCAAAATATTGCTATTCAAGCATCTTTTGCTCTAAAAGAAGCCGGGGCTAAATAATGAATGTTATTTGCTCCCAGTGTGGTAAAAAAGCAGACCTTCTTACAGCCTTTACTAAATATAAAGTTTGTGGAAAGTGTGCTCGTAAAAATCATCAACAATTTTTGAATCAATTCAAACCAAAGGAGAACAAATGAAAAACCCATACGGTAAGTTTAAATACACAGCAGATGGTAAGCATCTCATTGTTTTAGAAAAAGAATGGCTTTTCCAAAACGAAAGAGAAAATAATGGATTTACGCCAAGACCAGTGCCAGAAAAATACTTTGAATATGTATTTCTTGGTGCTGTAAATGAGTACCTTAACACGGACTTCAATATTACTCATTACAAAGTCAATCCACCATTTACAAATCATCAAAAGAAATTTATGTCTAAATGGCAATTTGCTATTCAGATGATTTATCCATATGTTGGCTCAGATGATCGTAAATTGGGAAAACACGTAATATCTCTTTATCTTGTTGATAGAGATGAAGATGTGTTCCAGTATAAAAGAATCTGGGAAGAGTTATAAATAAAATAGAGATAGGCTAGCCCATCTCCTTTCTTATTGGGTGAAGGGAAATATGTATAACGGTGATGCGTTATATTAAAGTATCAGTTAAGAATGGCTTAACTATATTTGTAAATTTATATACGGGTTGGTTTGCAAATGAATTCAGTTGGGTACAAATGTTTCCCGCCTATCTCTATTTTATCTATAAATCAAACTATAAAGGAGCTATATGAAAGTGGTAAATACAGATTATTTAGAATTTGATACATCTCCAATAGAAGAAACTTGCGCTCAATTAGGAAGTGAAAACTTTTATGAAGATGCATTGCTTGAAGCTGAAACTTTCCTAGATCAATTAAAAAGAACGTTTCCAAAAGCATTAGAAATTGGTATTAGATTTAAAATAAAATGGAATGAACACGACTTTGGCTCTTATCCAACTATTAGAGTTATTTATTATCCTGATAATATAGAGCATGAAGTAGTGTATGAAATTGAAGAATCAATTCCGTATTATTGGGATGAAATTTCAAAAAGTAAGTTAGAAGGAAAGTTACACTATAAAAACAAAGGAGAAAATGATGAAAACCAATAATTTAGAAGAAATTGCAAATGAAATTATTAATTTCGATCATACATATGAGTATTCAGATGACCATAGAGTATGGAGTGCTGGAAACCAAAAAGAAAAAGAAATTATTGCTATTACAAAACAACTAACAGAAGAGGATAAAAACATTTTGTTAGAATCTTGTAAACAATGGTTTAATGAAGTTTATAAAGATCATCCAAAATTTGAAGAATGGGATATTGTATTGGGTGGAGAAAATTATATGCACGGACCGGTAGTATTTAAAATGATTAAGCTGTGTCAAGCAAATGTTTGAATCTATCCTTGTAATAATTATTATTACATTAGTTGGATTAATAACTGGTTCAGTTATTAAAGTATTAACTACAGGAGATAATAAAGATGACAAATATGCATGATTCAAATGCTCAATCAAGAGTTATTGATAAAATCATTGACATACTAACAACTCCAGGTGAGTATTTAACTGATGGAGAATGTATAGATATGATTTGGAATACAATAGTTAGAGAATTGCACTTTAATTTGCAAGCAGTTAAAGAATTTAAAGAACACATAATGAATCAATCAGGAGGAAAGTAAAATGCCTTTAACTTGGTATATTGGTGATATTGAAATGTACAAAGATGATGTAGAAAAAGCTTATATTGAAAAAGAAGAAGATGGTCGAAAAGTATATGATTTAGTTCCAGAAACAAAAACATTTATATTCTGGGGTGGTGCTGTTGGATATGGTCAAATCACTAAGAAAAATGCAGCTGAATACTATGCTAGGTCTAAAGTTGTAGAGAAAATTTGTGATGTTTCATTTATGACCGGCTGGGAAAAAGATAATAATGACCAATGGGTTACTAAAGACATTTTATTAACAATGCAAAATGTAAAAGATCATATTGGTTTGTCAACAAATCATAGCACGTTTAATACAAAACAATGGCTTGATATATTTGTTAGAAACAACTCAACAGTTTGCCCTGATAAAAAAGTTCTAAGAGCAATGCTGACGGTGTATAAACACGAATACGAAAAATGGAAAAAAGAAAATGAAGAAGTCACTATCTCAGCTTAAAACAGATAAGGATGTTTTTGATTATATTCAAAATCATCTTTTAACTCAAAATTCTAAATCTCAAAAAATTATATCTCAAGATGAAGATGGTGAAGTAACTGAAAGCACTTGTTTATACAGAGGAGATAATGATACCAAATGTGCTGTTGGTTCTATTATTTCAAGTAAATATTACAGAAAAATAATTGAAGGTCTTATGGTAGACGATCCTTTAGTTATAGAAGTACTTGAAAAATCATTGCCAAATTGGAAAATTACAAAAAATAATTTAGAAATGCTTACTGACTTACAAATAACACACGATCAATGTGATATTAGTCATTGGCAAATGCGTTTTAAACAAATGAAATCTCGTTTTAAAAATGGCAAATATGTAATAAAAAAGGCAGAATGAAAACAATATTAATATCAATTTGGGTAGTAATAGCAATCACAATATTTATAGTTAATTTAATATTAGATTTTGTTGACATAGACAAATATTTAGACTAAAGGAGAATGCAATGACAAACAGAGATACATATGATATTGAAACATATGAAAAAGAGCAAGAGTTGAAATTTCGTAATTACAAAAACCCAACACCTCTAGGTGTAAAATGTATACCATTGCACGATTGGGTAGATGAATACAATTTTCAACAAGAAAATACCAATTTTCCATTTTCATTTGATTCAAAGCCAATAACTATTAAAGTTTGGAGTTGCTCAGCATACTATGAATTAGAAAATAAAACATATCAAGGTATGTATGCTTATGCTGAAGTTATTGCCGAACAAACTGGTGAATTTCAATTCAAATCTTTATTTGGGGAAGAATCAGTAGATGCTTGTTTAAGATGGGCACTAGATGTAAGTAATGAAATGTTATACAAATAAATAATAACAACAAAACAAAGGAAAAAATAATGACAATCAAAATGTACACACCAAATGAATACGAAAATCTTTCAAAAGATATTCATACAAAAATTGAAGATTATCGTGATAGTAAAACAGCAACTTTAGTTGGTATTAAAGTGTTGGAAAATGGTGAAAGAGAAATGGAGCTTCTTGCTTCAAATGGTGATGTTTATCAACTAATGGAGAGAGCTGGTAAATATCCAAAGACAAAAAATGCTTTAAAAAACTTTCAATTGGTAGCATTATTGACTGGTGGTTGGGCTGCCCCAATAAAAGAAGAAGATGAAGATGAAATTGCGCCATCTCAACATCCAGATAGAATTAGAGTTAAAATGACATTGCTTGGCAATACTGTAAATCAATATAGTTCTACCTTGACATTCTCTGGCAAAGATGAAATTATGTATGACTATATGAATGCTAATGGATCATTGGCAGAAGGATTTGAAGAGTTGCTAACAATTTGGAGAGATGGTGATGAATAAATGAATAGCACTCATTTTACAGACAATATCATAGAGTACGCCGGTGAAGCATTAAAAAAACCGGAAGATTTCTATTATAATGGTCCAGAAGATATGTTTAAAACTTGGGGTTATTGTGGAATTGATAAGCATAGAGACTCTACAGCAATAGATGTTTCTAACTTTGAAGTAATCAGTAAAGATTTGATTACTAATTACCCTGATGATTTCCGAGTAGAAACCTATACTCATTGGTTAGTTGGAAGTGTTGATAGACTAGTTTGTAGAGTCCTTAAAAATGAATCAATGGGCTTAGTAGGCTGGAATATCACTGATGCATTTATTTCCGCTATGTGTTGGAAAAATGAACTAAAAGACTATCCAATAGCAGATGAAGATAATTATGAACAGTTACGTTTAGAATATGGAGATGATTCCTTTGAATAAAGTGTCAAAGAAATTTAATTGTACTATTCTAAATAATGCTGTTTATACTTACAATCCAAATAATAATGTAGGTAAATTAATAGTTGAATATCAAAGTGGTTTAAAATATCACTATGATAAAGTAAACTTAGACTCTGTAAAGCTATTATTTGAAAATGATGAACAGTATGCCTTTACTGCTCATAACAAATATATTGATAGCAAATATAGAACTAAAAAGAAAATCTACACTAAGAAGTGGAAAGACACAATGGATGTTGCAAGAAAAAAACAATATCTTGCAAAGAATAATGCAGCAAGAAGATCTAGAAAGCAAAAAGCTAGAGAGGTAGCAAATGCCAAATCATTGTAATAATCAATTTACAGTTCAAGGGAATACAGAGGAAGTAATTAAATTTATTGCTTCTTGTATTATTCCTAAGAAAGGTGATGAGCGATTAGATGAAAATCAAATTAAAACTGCTATTATCAGAGGGTCATATGATGATGAATCCAGATATGTAACAGAAGATTTTTGTTTATTTAAAATGCTAAAACCAATGCCAAATTTTGGTTTAGACCAAGATTCTAAATGGTATGATTGGGCAATTCAAAATTGGGGAACCAAGTGGGGATGTTATAATACTTATTTTGAACCTCTTAAAAAAGAAAACTCAAAAGAGTGTTCAATGCTTATAACATATGACACAGCGTGGTCTCCAGGTGATGATTGTTTATCTGACCACTTAGTAGATGCAAAATATAGTAATCTAAAATTCCACCTTTATTATTGTGAACCGGGAATGGGTTTTCACGGTTTCTTTTATATTGATAAAGGTAATTTAATAGCAAAAAGCTGCGCAGAATATTCAGAAATTCCAACTACACTACAACAAGCAATAGGAGCGTATTAATATGGGTTTAGATAATATTCCAAAAGTTTATCCTTGTGAAAAAGCAAACACTGCTGTTTATGATGAAGATAAAAAAATAGATTGCGATAAAACACAAAGTTGTGGTGGTTGCCCTTGGAAAACTCAATATGAAGCAAATCCATTGTTAAAAGAAACAATTCCAACATATGGAATGTTTGGAGTTGGATGTTGGTATAGAGGTAAATATGGTAATTCGCTTCTAAATCTATCAGAAAACGGAGATTTCGCTTCTTACGGAGAAACTAAATTCTCATTTTATGGAAATGGTTTTGATGATGGTGAAGAAGGGTTAACGCCAGAATATTGTGTAGAGTTGTCTCAATATATGAAAAATGAAACAGAGCATTTTGCAGCAATGGTTGAAGATTATATAGAAAGAAATCCAGAGCAAGATATGAATGAAAAAGATTTAATTAATGACTGGATTTACGCATCTTGGTGGTTAGAATTTGTTGCTGAATATGGTAATGGTTCAAGAGTGTGGTATTAAGGAAAAAATGTACAACAAAAAAGATATTGACAATGCAAGCGTTGAAAACAAAATGCCAGATGGTATGTCAGATGAAACAGACTTTGTTAAAACATTACAGGCTGTTGCTGACTTGCTAAAAAGCACTGATTTCACAACTAATACAGGTAGAACTAGATTTGGCTTACATCTAATCAATTTAGCCTGTAATGATAAAACAGAGGAGGTGGAAATTAACAAAGCAGTAAATGTTATTATTGCTATGTCATCTCATATATCACATTTAATTAATGCTCTAAGCAGTATTGAAAATATTGATATTAGAAAGTATTTTGACAATTATCAAACTAATTTTCTTGATCCACTTGTTGATAAACCTATTATCCCCTACTATGGAGAATAATTGTGTTTAGTCCAATCAAAGAAATCTGGAGAGATAGAGCTGCTTGTAAAGGTATATCAATAAATACATTTTATTTTGAGTCTGATGAAGATAATAGAAATCTAAAAAAACAGACTGAAAAAGCCAAATCTTACTGTAAAGAATGCCCCGTTGCTGAGCAATGTTTAGCTTATGCTTTAAATGAAAATATTAAATTTGGAGTATGGGGTGGTTTTACATCAAGAGAAAGAGGCTCTTTAAGAAGAATGTTTAATCTTGATGATTATACTTCAATCAGTAGCAAAATTGTAAATCAAACAATGCATATGATTAGATACAAAAAAGCAAAAGAGAAATTGTTTTAATATGCCAGGTATAAAATCAAAAGGCGTTGCATTTACATCTAAATATTGGTTTGCTAGAGGTTATTATAGCAAAATGATAGAAGAAGACAATACACCTTCAAGAGAAATGATTGACTATTTCAATGAAATGTTAAACATTGATATCTTTGAAGAATATAAAAAAGGTGTAATGACAGCAGAAAGAGACAAGATAAATGGCTACGCCTAGTAAGAAAAATAGCATGAAAATATCAAAGCAATTAATTAACAACAACAAAAAGGAGAAAACAGTGAAAAACAAAACTGTTCCTGTTAAACCAAAAAACAATAAACAAATTAAGGAGGCGGCAAAGAGTTTGAATGTTCCAATTGTTACAAAACACGAATCTCTTGGCGCTAACTTTGATGTTGGACACATTTCAAAGATGTCGTCTTTAATCAAAATCTCTGATATGTTTGTTGATTATCAATATCAACGCAGTCCATTGAAAGCAAAAATCAATCGAATCGTAAAGAATTTTGATCCGGATTTGCTTGGTGTTATTACTTGTTCAATGCGTGAAGATAATACATTGGCAATCATTGATGGTAGCCATCGTTATCACGCAATGCTTGAAATGGGAATGAAAGATGCAAATGTAAACGCATTGGTTTACTTTGGTCTTACACTTGAAGACGAAGCGCATATCTTTGCACTAACTAATAAAGAACATACCAAGCCAACTCCTGCTCAAATCTTTAAGGCAGGCATTGTTGCCGGTGATGAAACTGCTATTGGTATTTCAAATGTAGTTGCTAAAATTGGCGCAGAAGTACATTTTGCACCTGGTCCAAATAGAATTCGTTGTGTTGCGGCAGTTCGTAAAGTTTATACTAATGCCGGTCCAGCAGTATTGGAAAAGGCATTGCGTACTCTTAAAAATTCCTATCCTGACAATAAAGAAATGTTTAGAGACCAAATGATTTCTGCCGTTTCTTGTATTTATAACCGTTACGGTAAGAAAGTTAATGAGCAACGATTGACTGAAGCATTGACAAAGCTTGGCAGTCCTTCATTAGTAATTGCACAAGCACAAGCAATGATCAGTAGTGGTCAAACTGTAACTTTCACATCATTGCCATATTTAATTGTGAGCCGTTACAATATGAAACTGCGTGAAAATAGATTGACTGATTTCCCAATGAGCCTGCTTGCCCAACAAGTATGGACTAGTAAAGGTTAGGAGATAATAAATGACACAGCCAACTTGCGCAGAGCGCATAAAAGAACAGTATAATCATAGAAATGAAACTGTAGCTAAAATGCTAAAGTTTCATAATGGAACTGCGGCAGATGAACTTGATGAATTGACAGAGCAGTTTGTCGAGGAATTCACAAAAAATGAAGATAGAGAACCATCTGAAGATGAAGTAGCTAAATTCAGAGAAAACGCATCCGATAATGAATACAATGAAGATAGTCTTGTAGAATTTCCACTTGGATTTGTAATTACAAAAGTAATTAAAATTGAATTGAGTACAGGTGGTCCGGCAGATTATCTAGAAGTATTCATTGATCCAGAATATACGGAAACTATTGTGCGAGTTGTATATCATTTTGCTGATTGGTTTGACCACGCACAAATGGAAGTTAATGAGAACGACCCACTATGGGAATTCGCTGAGATATATTGTGATGGATTAATGGACCTAGTGTAGTTGTGATGATACGTTGTGAAACGCATACTCAACTTCATACAGAAAAAGAATAAAAACGCTGTGGGGCGATTAGAACAGGAAAACGCCGTGGAAATAATAGAAAGAACAGAAATAGCAGGAAATGTAATACTAACCAAACAGGAGCAAATCATGGAAACAAATGAACAAACAAATAATGAAATATCTGTCACGATTCCAATCAATTTATTGGTTGAGTCTCTAGCAAAAAATGACAATGTTATCAATGTCGTTTATAACAAAGTTAAAGAGAAAATTGAACCACTCGAAGATGAGCAAATTGATGATCGTATTAATGAATGGTTTGATGACTCAAGCAATGTTTACTCTTTCAAAGAGGAAATTAAAGACGATTTAACAGAGTCATTTGATGATAGGTATCTAACATCATCTAATGTAATGGATGAAATTAGATCCGATGTTGAAGATATTATGAATGATTCAGCAATTACTGATGATTGGATTCAAAGTAATCTTGATGATTACATAAGAACAAATCCAGCCAGTCATTGCCGCTTAGGTAGAAGTGTTTGGAACGCAGTTGTAAATACTATTGCTACTGACATTAATATTGTGTTAGATTCAATTGTGCCTGTAAAATCAGGAGATTATTTAACAGCAATTAATGAGAGAAGTCAAAATAGCAGTGTCATCAGTAGTTTAAACACTTCAGTAATTGCACTGATTAGGCTTATTGAATTAGTTTCTCAAAATGTTGTCAACAAAGCTGGCTTGTCCAATGAATTCAACAAAGCAACAAAAGTTGAAATTATTGAAGATTTAGTGCCAAGCACAGCATACCCTTGTACACACTTTAAGATTACTACTTATACAGACGAGCAAGCGCAAAGATTGAAAGAATTTTTGTTTGATGATAAACAACTTCAAACAGCAAGAGTTCAGGCTCTTAGCTCTAATAATTCAACTAATCCTCTATAGTTAATAAAACAACAAAGGGAGTATTGCAATGTATCTAAGAATATGGAATAAAGCAGACGAAGTTAGTAGACTAAACTTACAATACCTAGGTTTATCTACAAAGCGTGATGATGAAGAAACTATTGGTCAATTCGGTTCCGGCATTAAATACGCACCAATTCTTGCATTAAGAAAAGGTGTTGAATTTGTATTTGTTGGCAATGACCAAGATGGTCCATATCAACTTAGATACATTGCAAGAAAACTTCAAGGCATTGATGTTGTATATTATGATTATGGTTATGAGCAAATTCCATCTTCATTTACAGTTGATGCCGGCACATTATCTTGGGAAGATGAATTTCAAATTTATCGAGAAGTTGTAAGTAATGCAAAAGATGGTGCTAGAAATGATAAGTCATTGTGGGGAATTGATCTAGTAGATGACGTTTATTTCAAAGAAGGCGAATTCTCAATATTTATTGAAGCAACCGATAAAATTATGGAAGTGTACAGAAATCACGATTATTACTATTGTGATAACGCTGAAGTTTATTACAGTTGCTCAATAAATAAAGTTGACATTTTAAAGCCAGTAAATACAAATGCCGCCGCTATTTATTGTAAATCTGTGCTGGTATATGAAAGTGATGAAGACTATTTATTTCATTACAATGGCAAGTCATTTAAGTTAAATGAAGAAAGAAAATTGGCATCTCCGTATTTAGTATCTTATGATATCGCAAGAGCATTATGCCATATGGACAATAAAGCTGTAATTAATACCATCTTAGACAAGATTATTGGTATTGAACCACTTGATAATGACAATATGGAATTCTGGCATTTTTCAGAAGCTGCTTTTGAATACAATAGAGTTAATGATGTCTGGGGTGAATGTTTTAATTTGAAGTACGGTGATAAATCAGTGTTATTGAATTCTATTGAATCAGCAGTTCCTAATGTAGCTCTTAAAGTTAAAGAACTAGGGTATTCATCTGTTCATTGCCTGTCTTCAAACTTGTACTATATACTTAAGAAATCCGGTGTCAGAACACTTTCTGATATTGCAAATGAAGATCTTAAATATGATGTTGAGTATGATTACGAAAACTACCCCAACTTTGTCAGAGCGTTAGAGATAGCAGAGCACTTTGAAAAAGGTTTGAAAACAATGCATAGAAAGATAGGGTTATTCTCTGCTGAAAGTCAAAACCTGCTTGGTCTAACTATACTTGTAGATAAACCAAGACAAGAAAGACAGATTCTGATAAATAAACATCACGCAAAATCTTCTAGTGTTGAATCACTGATTGCTACTATTATACACGAATATGATCATTATGATTCTGGGTACACAGATGGTAATACTGAGTTTAGAAATCTTGCTGATAACAGAATCGGGAAGCTAATGTTTGAACATTACAAACAAGACTTAATACATATTGATTTTGGTAGTAAGGATATCAAAGTAAAAGTTAAAGACCTTCCTTATGTACAAGGCTTAGACTTTCAAGTAGAAAAGTCAGAAGTTCTTAAAGGTTGTATCTTAAAAATTGGTAGTAAAAAGTTCTTGATTAAATCACCGATGCTTGTAAATAATCTGAAAGGTATAATGTCTACATCTAACGATGGTAGCTCGATGGTAATCAAAAACGCATTTCTTAATCCGGTAAATGGTGATAGTATTCAAATAGAAGAAATCTCATGACAGAAAAGCAAATTTTATTAACCGCATTAATTGTATTGGGAATAACAGCATCTCTGGTATCTTGGGGGCTTATATTTCTTATGGCAATAGTTGGTTTTATTCTGTATTCTGGTAAAGGATTATAATGCCTAAATTTGATAACTATTACATAGTAGAATACAGATTCCCTATCAAAGTTGAAGATACATCTACTGTAATTGAAGCTGTATCAATTGCTAATAGAATTTGCGAAAGATTACACGGTTTTAAACCTGACAATTGGAATGCCAGAATATTTGAATATTCAGTCGGTGAGAAACAGCCCGGAATTGTAAAAGAGTATTTCTATAATCCACATTCCGTATCTGTTAGGGAAATAACAAAGAATATATCTCATCACAATGATCTTGTTCAAAAAGGTGAAACACCGGCTGATATCATTGAGTTGACAAATTTATTAGAACAAGAAGATATCGAATAAATAATTGGGTGTGTAGCCCAATGGCAGAGGCAGTTGACTTAAAATCAATAAAGTGTGGGTTCGAATCCCACTACACCCACGATATGAAACAAAATATCATACCAACAAAAATGAAATTAATTACAAAAAGAATCAAACAACAAGGAGGAGATATATATTCATTTAAATATGTACTAGACTATCTTACTCGACAAAATGAGATAACTATGGTAGAATGGTTAATCTCTAATCGAGAAATATATACGTATTATGTTCTTAGTGAGTATAAATAATTATGACAAATCAAAAAGATGAATTCCTGTTTACAGATATTGCGTTGCAAATGTTTAATACATTTATCAACTCATCTGATAATTCAGCAAAAGAAAATAAAGTAATACTAGAAACTTTGTTTCAGTCACTATCTGATGAACACGGAGACAATCCATTTTTTATGCCGGCATTAATATATGCATTTATGATGCATATGAGTATCATTATGAAAGAGCTTGCTGAAAGTAATGATATTACAATGAAAGAAGTTTCAAATACATATACGCAACATTATAATCAAAATGTTCGTGAACGGTTAGCAGAGAATATGTCTAATAGACCAAGTATGCACAAAGAAATTATTGCACTACTTGAAATGGAAGAAGACATATCTGGGGACAACGACTAGATCATAAGCTGGCGTATACCCTCACTCTTATAAAGTGTAGAAAGGTTAACTGGTGACATATGGGTTCAAGTCCCATCGCCAGCACAAAATAAAAGTGTATATCAAGGAGGATTATTTATAAAATAGTAACTAAGAAAACGTAAGTAAAGTTGTTGATTTACTAACGTTTCTTCTATTAGAAATGCTAATGCGTAATAACGCAAACCCTAAACTTTGGAGGAAAATATGTTACAATCGCAGCCTTATATAGCAGTTATAGGCTTAATTTATGGCGCTTTTACAGGCGCTGTCATTACAAAAACAATAGTTGAAGACAATTATGAAAAGCAAGAATCTGCTCAAGTAATTGTCGTTGATGCTCCTGTAGTAGAAACTACAACTACTGTAGAGACAACTACAACTACATCTACATTGCCAATGGCACAAGTGCCGGCAGAAACTAAAAGGAGAATACCTAAAGACGAAACAGAAAGATGCCCGCAATGGGAATCTAAATTTGTTGAGTATGGTCTTCCACCAAAGCTATTTTCTTATATAGCTTGGAGAGAAAGTAGATGTAATCCGGAAGCTCACAACACTAAATTAAACAAAGATGGTTCACAAGACTTGGGGCTTCTACAAGTTAATTCTACTTGGAAAACAGTTACAAAAAACATTTGCGGTACATCAATTGATGGTCTGTTTGATGTTGATTGTAATCTAAAAGTATCAAAGTATCTATACGAAAATGGTGGCGCTGACCACTGGTCAATGTAAAGGAAAAGATAAATATGGTTAAAGTAATGTTACCAGATGATTGGATTGATAAATATTCACCCGAAATGGAAGATGATCGTGTAAAAACATATGAAACATTTGGGGTGGAGAAAAAATTTATTCAATCTATTGAGCCAAGAAAAGTATGGACTATGATTGCCGAAGGCAATGAGTTGTGGATTGAAAGTGGCTATAGATGGGTCAATAGGCTTGCTTATATAGTTACAGAAAAACCTTGGGAAGCAGATAGTCATGGAGATAATGCCATTGTAATTAAATGGGGAACTTTTACAGATGAAGAAGGAGAAGAATAATGGTAGATGAAACACATTGGGAAAATGCCCCTGAACAAGTACAAGATAAATTTATAGAGTCAGCATTTCTTGACTTAGTAGAAAGAGGATTTATTCCATTAATAGATGAACCAATGGAAGAAACTCCCGGTTTTGATAATGCCTACGAATTGGCAATTCAAAACTTCAATGAAAAGTATCCTAGTGGATACCCACAAGATAGCGTTTTATACAACAAATAGCAAAGGAAGATAATGGGCTACTACGTAGATATTCAATCAATTAAAACTAATGGTGCAATTATTAAAGCCAAAAATGTGCAAAAAGCATATGAGGCTTTATGTGAACTTAATTCTAATCCAGCATATGATTTGCTAAAAGATGGCGGAATCTATGGGGGAGAGGATAAAGTAAATAAAGGCGACAAAAGACCAGATGGGTTAGATTACCACCCTGCTAGATGGTTTAGTTGGATGGCTTCTGATTATCATAACAAATTAAAAGATCTTAAAGAAATTTTAAATGAATTAGGCTTTGATTCAGTTTTTGATGAAAAAAACAATCTTGTAGACATATCCTATTCAAATAAAGCAGGTAATGAAGATATATTCTTTTGTGCTCTTGCTCCATATATTGAAAATGATACAGAAATAGTGTGGCGTGGAGAAGAAGGTGAAATGTGGAAATGGCATTTTAAAAATGGTGAAATGTTTGTACACAGATCTAAAATATTTTTTGCTACAAAAGGTAATAAAATTACAATTAAACAACATTTACAACAAGCTGAAAAAACAAATAAAATGGTTGAACAATTATTTGATAGAATAAAACAATAATAACTAGGGGTAATAATAAATAATCCCCCTAAATGCCGGGTAGAATAATAAAGTGCTGCGACACTTTATTCTATCCGGCATTTTTATTGTTTCCGTAGCTCAATTGGATAGAGCAACTGACTTCTAATCAGTAGGTTGTAGGTTCAAATCCTATCGGAAACGCTAAGTAATAAAAACAAAAGGAGGCAATATGTTATTTAATCCACATGGTGGTCTCTATTACAACAATAATAACAATGGTAGACCATACAGACAATCTGAAATAACACATGGTCAGTATAGTAAAACTATTACTGAAATAGCTGAAATAATAACAACTCCACTTGGCGAACTAACAGATACAGAAATGTTAGATTTGGTATGGCAAAAACTTGAAGATTTAGGGTGGGATTTATCAGAATTGCAAACCAATAAAACAGTAATTAAAAATATCAAAGAAAGAATGGAGAAGCAAAATGCCATTTAATACACAGCAAAAACACATTATAATTTCAACTTCCTCAGATATAGATGTATACACATCTGGTAATCCATCTATATTGCTTGATGAAACTAGATCATTATTAAATGGTGGATGGATTGAAATAGTTCAACTAGATCATTTGCTTGTTGATACAAATATACTTGATGAAGCAGTTGTTGTTGTAGATGAAGACGGTTTGAATAAAGGTCTGTCAATAAATCATATTGCTATGTTTCTTACAGGGCAATATATAGTTGGCAATGTTATTCTTACAAAAGATGTTGCCGGAGAATTAGTTGGATTTAATCCAGAGGAATGTGAACAAGTTGAAGAATATTTGAAAGGTGTGATTTCATCGATAAAACAAATGATCCAATAAACAACAGAAAGAAGATACAATGGGTAAACCAGAACCACATAATAATATAGATAGAAAAGAGTTCTATTACGTAATTAAAGCATGGAAAGATAAAAATAATAATAACCAATATCTACTTGATCATGAAACTTGCGAATCAAAATTTAATGATGGAGTAGTATTTAATAACAAGATAGGTCAATGGTCTAAAATCAATAACGATGATTTAGACTTAGACGAATCTTTTTGTAATGAGTTATGGGATAAATTAAAAATGTCAGAAGCACTACAAACAATATACAACGTATCGGAGGAAGAATAAAATGACTATTATCGATAATACACAAACAGTTGGAAAAGTTTTAAACCAACAAAAAATCCTTGTAAAGCCATCAATTCAAGAATTAATTGAAGCATTTATTGAATATCATCAAGTGTTGAAAGAAAGAGAACACGATTCAGCTTGGTGGTTTGATTCAAATGACAAAATTAAAAACAGTATGGCTTGGGGTAGATTGTCAAATGACAATTGGAAATATTTAAGCGTTTCTGAATATGAAGACTATGATTTGTTTAATTTTGATCGAGTCATTGCATCTATAGAGTTAAATGGCAAAAAACACTTTAATATGGCAGGATTTTTAGGCATATTAGACCAAGAAGCAATACATCAAGAACTTGATGAAGAAAATCTATCTGAAGGTATTTATAGTGTAAATACTGATTTTATCTCACAGTCAAAAGGAGAGGGATTGTTTGACACAACAACAAAAGCATTCAATTGTGATACAGTTGGTTGTATTGCTGGTTTTTGTGCTGCAAATGCAGTAGATTGGAATGATATGCTTTGGAATAAAGCTTCAAACTTTAATATAAATCATCATGATCTATATGAAACTGTTGCTTGTAATTTCTTAAATATTCCAATGCAAGTTGGTAAAAAGCTATTTTATGGTGATAGTGATAGTATTTGGGCTTATCTAGCTCATAGCTTTTCTAATCAAGAAGATTTCAAAACACTTGAATTTGAAGATGAATATGATGACAGCAGTGGTATTGATTTAAATAGCATTAATGCAAACGCAGCAATTGCAGCATTAAAAATGATTAGAAATGGAGATATTTCATTTTCTCCTAAAAACAATTACAACATGAAATTGTCTGAAAAATACGAAGGATAAAAAATGCCATTAAAAAAACAAAAGAAAGCCGAGCAGAAAAAAGATTCTAAGTCTGAGTTGGAGTTGATTGTTCAGTCAGCAATTAACTCATCTTATAATCTTATTATCCCGGTAGTAGATGAATCAATAATTCATATCAAAGATCCAGTTGATAAAAAACTAGTTAAATTAAAACTGGATTCACCAGAGTATTTTGCCTTATTAGATACTTTGGTTTCCTATGGATTAACACCAAAGTTAGATAAAGACTTTGAGTGGGTTCAGCAATATAATCCAAATTATACAAATTCATGGAATAAATATAAATTATCAAAACAACAATAAAGTGAGGAAAATATGACTAACACAAAAAAAGATAAAGTAGAAAAACCAAGCCTCAAAGACTTGCTTTGGGCTATTGATATAGATTGTAACAAATTTCAACATAATGATTCGATAGCACAAAAAGCATCAGAAATCATGCAAAGAAATTATGAAGCATTAAGAGATGTAACATATTCAGATTATGATCAAGAAAACTTTAAAAAATTAATAGCATCTATTGAATACAATGGTCAAAAAAGCTTTAATATGGCTACATTTATAAGCATGATAGATCAAGATGTAAAGCAAGATTATACATACATTCATGAAATTAATAGAGGTTGTATGATAAATGATCTTCCATCATCAAGTATTAACAATCCAATTTTTGACACAACAACAAAAGCATTTAATTGCGATACAGTTGGTTGTATTGCTGGTTTTGCAACTGCATTAGCATTGGATTGGGAACAACCAAAATGGTTGTCCGGTGATACAAAAGACTATTACAGAGAAATGGAACACATTGCTTGCAACTTTTTAAATATTCCAATTGAGTTTGGCAAAGCAATATTTTATGGAGATGAGAATACCGTCTGGGCTTTTGCAAAAGCATATTCAGATAAACTTGGAAATGCATACGACAATATCGATACATCATATGGTGAAGATATGGAAGAAGAAGATTGGGATTGCACCTCTATAGATTTAAATACAATTCATTACAAAGATGCAATCAATCTTTTACAAGATGTTGCTGATGGTAAAATCTTGTGGGTTAACAGAAATATTCGTCTTAACCCATCTTTACTTTAATTAAACAGTAAAAACAAACAGGAGAGTATAAAATGAAAAACAAAGCAGAAACACTATTTAAAACAGATAAAGCAATCTTTTATTATGTTTGGGATCAAATGATGCAGCAAAATGCAAAGTCATACGATCTTTATTCTGATGAAGATGGTGACGAAGTTGTTGGCGAAAATTGCCAATACTTTGGTTATAAAGCTTATGAAGAGCCAGCAAGATGTGCTTTAGGATTTATAATGAACAAAGCAATTGCTGATGAATACTATGTAGAAGATAATGCAGCAACTTGTGAATCTGTTCTTAGTGTTATTTTACAATCTAATCCAAATTGGGAAATGACTAATGAATCAGTACAAATGGTTATTTTGCTGCAAATTATTCACGATAGTTTACCAATAGATACATGGAATGATGCATTTTCAGTTTACTCTGAACTATTTGACGCAGAAGGTAATTTTGAAAGTCATAAATTACTAGGTAAAAAAATTGATAATGATGAAGACACAGACCAAGTTCATCTTCCAGAAAGGACTTTTTATTATCAACCAATGAGTTCTTGTCAAGTTATTTCTTATGTTACAAGAGAAGTTAATAAAACAAGAGCAAATCTATTTCCAGCTGAATTCTCAGAAACAATGGTTGTTAATCACAAAAATGATAGAGAAAAGGAAAATGTATGACAAAAGTAAATGATGAAAATTCTGAATATATTGCCGGCAAAATTGGCATAGCAAAAGTGCTAGTTAAAGGTGAACAAATCTATGTATCAAAATGCATAGAATGCAATAAACTATTAACTGCCGATGAAGCATCATATGGACACGACTGTGAATAAATTTGAACCATTCCCAGATGAATTTAGTTTAGTGTGTGAATTGATATCAATTTTAGAAGCTCAGTATGAATATATAACTGAACCTGAAGATGAAGAAACACACAGAGCTATAACAATGTGGGTTAGATCCAAATTACCAAAGGAGTCTTTTAAATGATTTTAACTGAAGAATTAATCAGAGAAATAAAACAAAAAGCTTTATACCAAGCCTGTATGCATTATACATCTGATTTCCCAGAAAATTACAATGCTGATCAGATAATCGAAGCAATACTTGATGAAACTGATGAGTCAGTTACTTTATGGGAGCCAATAGAAAATTATCCACGAGAAGAAATTGTAGAGATGATAGATATTCTTTCAGTTGATCTTTATGATTTCGCTACAAAATGGATAAATAGTACTAACACTAAAGCTTAATTATCATAATGACAAATTATCAACAAATGGAGGAAAAAACAAATTATGTTCACTGCGTTTTTCAAGAGTTGGAAGTTTTGGGTATTCCTTTGCCTATCGGGGATTATAACCTTATGTATAGCTATCTGGAGGAGATTAGAGAATTCTTTAGATGCAATAAAGAGTAATAGAGAGATGGTCGAATAGTGAGAGATTGGGATATTTTAACAGGAGTAATAATAGTATTTGGACTAATAATGATTGCTGTCATTGGATATTTATATGACGAGGAGGGCAAAAATGGCTAGCTATAACCTAACATTTGCACATGATTATGCTGTAGTAATTACTTCTGTAGAAGCAGAAAATGAAGATCAAGCATATACAAATGCAGTTGAATTGCTAAAAGAATATTACGGTTGGGATATAAGTTTCTTTTCATTAGAAAGCTGTGAAGAACAATAATGAGTAAAGAAAATACACCTCTAAGAATGCAATCATTAGCAAATATTGTTTTAAGAAAAGTCCAATATGAAATTGAATCTCTTGGTAGAATGAACATGGAATATCAAAGAGAAACATCTGATTTAGACTCAGACGACCCGGATAGAGAATTTATATCTGGTGTGATATCTGGACAAGATATGGCTATTGTAAAGCTTCAGGTATTGCAAGATCAATTAAAACAACTCTTTGAAGAAGTGGATAAATCGTATTATTTGGAGGAGAAAGATAAAGATGGCTATACTTATAGAACTCCGGAAGGTTTTGTAACATGGGAATAACAAATAATTTAGATTTAGAACAAATGTGCGATTGCTATCGTTGTACTGAAGAAAAAAAGCTTAAAACAATAGAATCAACACAAAAGGTTTTAAAGAAACTTAAAAATGCCGGGGTAAGGTTTGATCATGATATATCATATGATAACTGTATCTCTCTCCTAGAAGACCTAAAACAAGAAATACTCACAAACTTATGCTTACGTGGTTAAATACTCACAAACTTATGCTTACGTGGTTAAATAGTAAGAGACGACCACTCCAATCTCGTTGTATATATTAAAATAGATTGTAGTTCAGCGTTCCACGTGGAACATTTGTAGCCAAAAATAAAGGAATATGCTTAGAAATAGGCATATTCCAAAAAAATTTTGCCTAAAATCGGCACAAAAAAAACTATAAAAATAGGCAAAAACATAGTAAAAAGTGGTAAAAAGTGGGGAAAAGTAGGGAAAAATGGGGTAAAAACAGATAAAAAGTGTGCAATTGTGAAGTGCTCATAATTTGAGAACGTATATATATCCCATTAGGGTGTCTAAAAGTACATAAAGGCATTTACATATACTGAAAGAAACAAATAAATCCCGATTTTTTTATTGCCAGATACATCACCCTTTTAATCGGTAGAACTAAACAGGAATTTGAGTGGAGGTCTATCGAGGGATTTAGAAATTTTAATACGTGGTGTTTGCCGTAATGATTACACCGTTGTTATTACCTAGATAATAATGTGCGGGGTAATGTATAGATCTGTATGGCAATAGCCGGAGAGAACTAAACAGCATTCACCACAGCCTTTGGCATACCACGGTATGCCCAAAAAAAATTTGTCTTGTGTGCGCATAGTCAAAACTAATTACAATTTGAAATACATAAACAAATGCATAGATGTAATTAGGAATATAGATTAAAGTAAAGGAATAAATAAATAAAAAAACACGGGTGTGCAAATAAAAATGCATTTTTATTTGGAGCACCCGCCAAACAAAGGCATTAGAAATTTGTATTAAATTTATAGAGACAAAAACATTGAAAAAATTGGTGGTCAAGATGCGCCTAGCATCTTGACCACCAACGGAAAAAGGCGCACCTTTCGGTGCGCCTTATCCTGCGAACGGCAAGCCTGGTTGTTATTTCAGTGTGATTACACAGTCGCCTGCGAATGTCCACATAATGGACACCGACAGACTGTTCTGTTCTGCCACTGAGACGATACGAGCCCGCACCTTGTTTTTGTGCGAACCGTAGTTCTCATCTTCGGGATTGCCTTTGCCTGCTTCGTAGACGAATGCTTCGTCTTCGTTGTCGGCATTGAGCGAGAGCAAGCCTGCTTCCAAGATTGGGTCTTGGAATGCGTCACGCCCACGCTTCACCAGTTGACTCTGAATGTCGGAAAGTCTGACTTTCATAGTTGTTCTCTCTTTCGTGTTTGTTGGCGGCTCGCCGTTCACATGTATCAACCTACTATCATGCCAAGTAAGTGCGCTCAACTATGCGAATGCGTGTACCGAGAGAGTGGGTGTGCAATCAGCTAAGCGCTGCTTCGCCCACCCACATAAACAAAACTATTAGAAAATGAGTATTAAAAATGAGAGAGATAGGGAAACCCAAAGGCTGGTGGTCAAGATGCGATTAGCATCTAGAACACCAGCGAGAAATGGGCGAGGCTTGCGCCTCGCCCACTCTCTGCGCCCTATGTCTAGCGCTTGTAGGTCACGACCATCTCACCCGAGAATGTCCAGATGATGCTCAACGCCCCATCGGGGATACCGAGTTGCGATGCGACCGACGAGACACGCCCACGCCACAAGTTCTTGTGGTTGGTGTATTTCTCATCGTTGGGGTCGCCCTGAGCGTCAGCGAACTTGATGGCGCTGTCGGGGTCGCTCGGGTCAAGCCCTCGCAACTCCTCGGCTAGCGCCTCGTTCTCGTAGGCATCACGCCCACGCTTGACGAGTTGTGACTGTATTGCCGACAGACTGACCTTAGCCATTCTGTTTCTCCTGTTGTGGGGGTCTAGTGCTGATTTACTCAGCGCCCATCAACACTCAATACCTTACTATTGCGCCGAGTAAGTGTATTCAACTGCCTATGGGTATGAACCAGCGAGCCGGTCGTACAAGGGAGCTAAGCGCTCCTTGTACGCCCGCTTACGTTGAGAAATGTGTACTAAAGAGATCGAGAGAGCGCTACCAGGGCGGCTGGCGGTCAAGATGCGAATAGCATCAAGAACGCCAGCGAGAAAAGCCCCGCCGTGTCACTCGGCGGGGCGATTCCCATTGCGGGGTATTACTTGCGGAACGAGACAATCATCTCGTGGGTCTCACGAGTCCACTGAATCGTGAGTTCCGCTTCGGGCAACACACGCTCGGCGCACGAAGCGACACGAGCACGCCACAAGTTCTTGTGGTTCGTGTATGCGTCACTGTCGGGGTCTCCCGTGAATTGCGCTTCGTCAAACGAGATTGCCGAATCGGGGTCTGACGGGTCGAGTGTCATCAGTTCCGCTTCGAGTTCGGGGTTCTGATAGGCATCTCGCCCACGCTTGACCAGCTGATTCTGAATCTCGCTGAGTTTGACTTTTGCCATTGCTTTTCTCCACTGCGGGGTGGTAGGGAATTGCGTCCCCGTCAGCACTCAACAACTTACTATTAGGTCAAGTAAGTGTACTCAATTCATTGTGTCTATGCCCCGTGTGAGCGGGCGTGCAAGCTGGCTAAGCGCCTCTCGCCCACCCGCAAGACAAAGAAAAAGGGCGGGGGCTTTCGCCCCCGCCCAACTTCTTACACTCCCTTCACCCAGAACTTGGTCGGCAACCCTGTACCGATACGGTCTTGCTCCTGGGCTTGCTCCAACTCACGCTCGGTGGGTAGGGCAATTTTCTGGTCAGTATCAATTTCATCACGCACTTTCTGAACGAAAGTGTCTACGGTGCGCTGACTAATCGCACCAAGAAAGATGAATTGGCAAGCAAGCAAGTCACCTGTGTGGTGCTTTCTAGCGTATTCCGCCCAACGATGCGGGCTCTTGCCGTTCACCGTTACTCCCTTGTATTCCTTTACTTTTTGCGCCTTTCGTGTGAACTGAAAAGACTTCACAAGGTCGCTGAGTTTGACTTTTGGCATTGCTATTTCTCCCTGCCAACTTACTTGGGTTTCGGCTGGCACTCAACAACTTAGTATTGTATCAAGTAAGTGTACTCAACTGAGAGAGTTTATGTGCCGTGTGTGCGGGTGTGCAAGCCGGCTAGGCGCAGCTCGCCCACCCGCAAAAAAACAAAAAAAGAAAGTGGCGAGCAGGACACCACTCCTGCTCGCCACTCTGACGCATAGCGTCACACCCTAGCCACAAGGGTGTCTTGGGGGGATTACACGACCGTCAACACACGCTCGGTGAGTATCAGGTCGTTTGCGTCTGCCAGCATACCGACGATTGGTCGCTTGTGTTGGGTTTCGCCTTTGAGTGGATAAACGCCAACGCCGTGGTAGTTATGAAACTCAACCACCCAAGTCTCGCCTTTGCGCTTACCACGAATGAATGTGACCTTATCGCCTTTTTGGAATAGCGACATTACATTCCCCTTATCGCTTCGCTTACCCCACGCTACTTGCGTGACTAGGTGCTTGGCGACACTCAACAACCTACTATTACGCCAAGTAAGTGTACTCAACCTAGTGAGTGAGTGTGTCAGGAGAAGTGGTGTGCAAGCCGGCTAGGCGCAGCACGCCCACCACGCAAAAAGCAAAAAAGGGAGCGGGGCTTTCGCCCCGCTCCCCTTGCGCTCCTCCTAGCGTTTTGTTTTGACTAAGCGACCGTCAATGATTTCATGAACGATCTGCTTCACCGCATTTTCATACGGCGTTGGTTGCCACATCATGGCAAGTTCGTTGCCAGTAGTCAGTTCCGACAGCACCCAACTGTCGTTTTCTGACGGGCGATAGAGTTTCAGAAACATGAAGTCAGTTCCGAGCGGAATCTGAACTTCTTTTGTTTCTGCCCCATCATCCCAACGTTTTTGGTTGACGGTGTAGCCTGTATTCGCAAGCAGGTTGACCAATTTCTCAACTGCTTTATTCTCGCTGTTGGGTAGCATGACGCTCCCCTTTCTGCGGTGCTATCCGAGCACCGCCTTGTGAATAACACCTTACTATCACATCAAGTAAGTGTACTCAACTTGGTGAGTAAGTGTAGCGTGTGAGTGGGCGTGCAAGACAGCTAGTCGCAGCTCGCCCGCCCACCAGATCACAAAAAAAGAGGGCGGGAGGCTTTCGCCCCCCGCCCGACTTCTTATTTCAGTCCATCGACATACTCCTGAATGCCGTGGTTTACAACATTTCCAGTCGTTCGCAACCAGTTGGCATCTCGGTGCGCCAACGGCAACAGTTCTGCTAGTTTGGTGATGGTGATGTTGACTTCACGCAACCCCATTATCAGAGCCAATGCCTGCTGACTGTCTGGCTGGAACCGTACTTTTTCGTTGACCATACCCTCATTGAGGTGAATGACCAAATCATCTCGGTGATGATGAACTTCCTGAATGGCGGTAACGCAGTGAAGCACCAAGTCCACCGCTTTCTCAGCGTGTTCTGGTGCGGGTGGGGCATTCTCAATGATTTCACCCAACTTGTTGTAACGCTCTTTGAGTATCAAGTAGACACTCATCAGGATTATCCGAAGTTTATCCGTATCCATTACATTCCCCAATCTCGTACCTACTTCTGTTCAGCACGACTTGATGTGTATTACCTTAGTATTAGATAAAGTAAGTGTACTCAACTCAGAGAGTAAGTGTATCTGGTGAAAGGGCGTGCAAGCCGGCTAGGCGCACGCATGCCCGCCCTTCAAAAGGCAAAAAAAAGCGGGGGCGGAGTCTTGCGACCCCGCCCCCTGCGCCGTGGGAGGTTCGGCGCTGGCGTGCCTACTTGCGCACGCCGAGTATTACGGTTGGCTCAACCATTGCGGTAGGGCTGAGATAACACTCCGCCACCGTGTTGATGCCGTTTTCGTCAATGCGGATTTCGGCAACCCACACGACATTCACTTGCCCTGCCACCGAAACGATACGGCTGTACCAGTCGGCGTAGTGGCGGTTGAACGCCTTGTCGTCAAGCACCGTGCCTGCGTTCGTGTAGGTCGCTTCGGGCAACCACACGCCCACTTGGGGCTTGTTGGGGTTCAGGCTTGCCAATGCCTGAACGATGGCGGTGATGATTTCCATTGCCATTGCGTATTCCCTCCACCACCTTGCTTACCCCACGCTACTTGCGTGACTAGGTGCTTGGCGGTACTCAACAACTTACTATTACGCCAAGTAAGTGTACTCAACCGAGTAAGTGAGTGTATCGGGTGAAAAGGCGTGCAAGCCGGCTAGGCGCACGCATGCCCGCCCTTCAAAAGACAAAAAAAGGAGCGGGGCGGGGCTTTCGCCCCGCCCCGCCCCCGTGGTGGCAAGCGGTGGGTTTATTTCTTGCCGAACCGAACCGCTCGGCGGAGTGCCTTGCGGATTCGATTGCGACGAGTGCGCTTGCGGTGAGCACGACGAATCTTGCGCTTCGTCGCTTCGCTCATTGGCTTGCGCTGGCGCTTGCGCTTCGGCGCAGGCTGAGCCTTGCGCTTCGGCGCTTGCGGAGTGACTGCTGGGGCAGCCACCACTTGCGGTGTGGTCGTTGCTGGGGCAACCACCACTTGTGCGGTCGTTGCGACCGCTGGTGTGACCGCCGTGCCCTTGAGCCGTGCGGTCGGGTGTGCTTGCTTGCCTTGTGCCATGGTGTACCTCCCTGGCGTGTTGGCTCGCCACCACGAGAACTAACTTACTATCACGCCGAGTAAGTGTACTCAACCTAGTGAACCTATGCACCGTGTGGAGTGGCGTGCAAGCCGGCTAGGCGCACGCATGCCCACCACGCAAAAGACAAAAAAAGAGGGGGGCGAGCCTTTCGGCTCGCCCCCCTCGCACCCTGAGCACTCTCATCTCTCTCCCTTCTCCCAAAGGCAATGCTTCGGGTAGTGGACCAGTGGTGCTTATTGCTGTGTACGGACTAGCGCTTGTTGCGCAGGTACGACACGATGACCACAGCGCCGAACACGGCGACGGTGATACCGTAGCCGAGGTACTCGCTGATAGACACGGTGATGTCCATTGGTAGTCCTCCCTTCTGCCAACCACCTTACTATCAGGTGAAGTAAGTGTACTCAACTGAGAGATACCTTGTACCGTGTTTGTGGGCGTGCAAGTCGGCTAGACGCAGCATGCCCGCCCACCGAAACAAAAAAAGAAGGGGCGGGGTCTTGCGACCCCGCCCCCTATCCAGCGTCTTAGCGACCGCTGAACATGCGACGGAACACCTTCTCCAGAGTCAGAGCCTTGTCGTATTCAGCCCAGCTCTCAAAGAGAGAGTAGTCCTTACCACGCTCCATACCTTCGAGACTCAACACCTGTTGCTTCGGCTCAACTGAACCGTCTGGGTTGATGAGTTTCACGATGAGTGAGTACGCACTGTGCGGTGCGTTCTCCTTGATCAGGTATGGCAACTCCACACCGTCATCGGTGCGTACTGCGATTACATAGTTGAACAGGAACATTGCGTTCCCCCTTTCCCACCTACTTCTGTTTCGGTTGGGGTTGGTAAAGAACAACTTACTATTACCCCAAGTAAGTGTACTCAACTGCGAATCGCATTACGGCTACACTTGCGGGTGTACAAGGCAGCTATGTGCTGCTTGTACACCCGTTTGACCGGGGGAGACAGAGGTATTGTTCAATATCAAAAATGTTAATTAACCCTTATAAAATATATACTCAAATTTTTGCACAGATCGGGCGGGGAAAAAAGTTGCCAGAAAAGAACAACGCACCGAACGAATGTCCGATGCGCTGCTCCCCTATAACGGTCCTAAAGCGACGAGTCGCCACTTATAGTGTATACAATGCCGGTTTAACAGAGTAATAATATTGATTAGGTATATAAATAATTATTTCTTGCACAAGGATAGATCATAAATTCGGGCGGGGTATAAGATTTTCTTTTCAGAATGTCGCAGACATTGATTTGTTATGTATACTTGTGGCATGGAACAAAATTTAAATGGCATTGATTTTGACGAATGGCTAAAAATCGGGATTGACCAGGGTTTTTGTGGTCCCTCAGTATGCTCTACACACGATGGAATACCCATGAATAGGGAGGAAGAAGAGGAGTTTGAGCTCGGTGGCGACCCATGCGTGCATATTCTACGCCTTTATTACACCACCGAACATAAAAAAGAGGTTGAAGCCAACCATTCGCCATCCCAATGGCGCAATCAATGGCGCAATTAACGGCGCAGTTAAAGCCTTTAAGCCACAATCAACCGGTTATTTCCGTTAATTTTTGGCTTATTTCTGGTTAGTATACGTCTTTTTTCGCCACCGACCTATGGAATCTGATCTTTGCCCTTCCGAAAGTTGATATTTAGGGCAAAACGGAGAGGAAATTTGACCGGATTGGACCCGGCGTGCAATATTGATCCGTCAAAGATGACAGCTCGCCCCATTTTGGGCTCTATAGCGTCTACAAGCTCGTTGTTTTCATTATAAAAGTAAGTTGGACCATCTGCATCATTTATGTAATATAGAAAAACCTGGTGCGGAACCTTACGACCGTCATCATATGCCATATCTGTGTGTGGAACCTGGGATTGATAGCTCATAAATGGAGGGTATGGGTAGGTTACATTTATTTTTGCACGAAACATCGTTATTACCCCGCATCTTTTTTGCAATTCATCAAAAATTGGGCGTAAAATGCCAATATGTGATGATGCTTTTTCCTCGCCATGCATGTAAAGGAAGTGTGTAAATTGATTTGGTGAATGAACCTTGTCTTTCATTACACTATTTTCTTCAAAATGATAGGTCTCATAGATCCTATACGGCATTTGACTACTTAAAACATATTGAAGCAAAGACTTCTGCTCTTCTAAAGGAAGAAAATTATTAATTATTATCATTATTCACCACTTCATAATCATATCTGTCATCATCTGAGGTGATCCATTTATCCCCATCTTCAACATCCCATAATGTTTGATTAATTAACCGGTTTATTAAGTTTTCTCCCTTCTTGGTGGTGTATGAGGGATCCCATAATCTAACCCGGTTGTTTGGTTGGATTGCATAATTCCCATCTTTTCTCTGTATTACATGACCGCATTTGTGTTGACCCGGATTTGTGGAATAATTCGTATTGATTGTATTAATATCAGGACTATGCCAATCAAGGGTAAACATATATTTACCGTCAATTTTATTTTTATGACGATCAATATATGTCATTGCCATACCCCGCATGTGCTCAAAGACCGTAACGGTGATATATGACGAAAAGCTGTTCCACATCACCAAGTCTTTTAAATCTACCTCTGGAGCGTCTGGATGGGCGCAGAACGCATTTATAGGTGCTCTCCACCAAACCCCGCCATCTTCCATTAGAAAATGAAATACGGGCGCTCTGTCGGGGATTGAAGCTACACCGAAGATTACGCACGGGAACTTGAGATTGTGACTGTCTTGTTGATTTCTTAGAAAGTTCCCACGCACATAGCATTCAATAGGCGGGATTGAAGCATTCAGCTCAGGCATATGGTTATTATACCACCCTTTGCTCCCAGAGCAGGGTTTGAACCTGCGACCAACGGATTAACAGTCCGACGCTCTGCCAACTGAGCTATCTGGGATAGATTTTATTTTAGCAACCTTGTTTTGGCATACTTTACAATACCATAATTAAATGTTTCTGATTTTGACCCAACAAGGGAATATTGATTTTTTAATAATTCATCAATTCTTAATCTATTACTTTCTGAATGATATTCAATTAAATACACTAATGGTTCAACAATTAAATTTTCTATAATTTCAATTTCTGAACCTTCGGTATCAATTTTTAAAATATGACAATTTGGAATTTGCTTTGCGCTAATAATAGTTACATTTTCACCATCATTTACCTGTTCTTTGCCAAAAAATAAACTTGCTTCTCCTTCATTATTTTTGCCATAAAATATTTTTTGTGTTCGCTCTGAAGAACCCACAGCTACATTATATAAACTTACATTAGGTATGTCTAAAATATTTTTTTCCAAAATATCAAAATTACTTTTAACTGGCTCAAATCCATAAAATGTACTTCCAGCCCATCTTGAAGCCGCCCATCTGATAAAACCACCAACATTTGCTCCAATATCAACAATAATTAATGGATCATTTGGATAAAATGGAACATTATATTCTCCATTAAAAATTTTATTAATATGAGATTTCATTTTTTCTGGCATTAACATATAGACCTCTTTGAGCCCGATGCAGGACTTGAACCTGCGACCACCTCATTATATCAACTATTTAGAGCCGCTGGTGAGATTCGAACTCACTATCTCCCGATTACAAGTCGGGTGCATAGCCAAATATGCTTCAACGGCATTTATTAATAACTTTTTCCTTCAGCATAGCGAATTCTTCTTGAATGCCTACCATTCCCACGATTCGCCCCCTTATATGTTGGTGTTTGAGCATGACAATTTGGGCATAGAAGAATTAAATTTTTTAAATTATTATTTGATGAATTACCATCAATGTGTTCAATCTCAAGCGGTATTGATAAACCATTCCACTCTTTATTTTTACATCTATAACAAATATTTTTAAATGTATAGATTAAATATCTTTTTAATGTTCTAGAGCTAGCAGTTCCGTTTTTAACGGAGTCAATCATTTGTTTTATTTGTTGGCATTTATTAGAACAAAATTGATTTGTCCCTTTTTTATGACCTACGCTTTGTAACTTAGTAGTAGAGCACACAATACAAGTCATGTTTTGATATTTTGGCATTATCCATTATAGCATACCATTGTTTAAAAGTGAGGTGCTCTACCACTGAGCTAATCGGGCTTATTTTTTTTTACAACTTTTTTCTTTTTCTCTTTTTTCTTATTGGGTATTTTTGGCAATGGCATTGTTGGTGCAATAATATAAGAAAGCCGATCTATAACCCTTTCTGTTTGATATTCTATTGAGTTAATAGTGGATTGAATAATCTTTCGACCATGAACATCTTCCTCAAAAGGCTCCAGTGCTTGCATTGCAGCTTCTGTGATTGGGGAAAAATAACAATGTAGCAATTCATGTACAATTGTATTTCTTAGATTTTCCGGTTTTTCTTTTTTGTAATCTTTATGCAATGAAATGACTGCGTGATGCTGTCCATAAGTTATATCGCATTCACCAAGAGTGTCATTTGCACATGGTTTACGATATAAAGCAATTTTCCATTCCGCTAAATTCATTTTTCTTCTGATGATTTGAACATACGAATTAATCCAAGGATCAATATGTGGAGTTTTAGCTTTTGTCATCAATGATCTTTCTCCCACCATCAATTAGTTTAAACCCAGATTCTCTATCGTAAAGAAGATATTCATATTGTGTCATATTAAAAAATTTCTCGATTTCTTGTAATACAACAGATGTATTTAATTCTGAACATGTGTATAAATCAAATTGAACAAGTGATGGATCTGATTCATCCCAGACATGAAATGCAATATGCGATGTTTCAATCATTACTGTTGCTGTCATTCCACGATTGCCTTCTGCATCAATATAGGCTGAGAATGGACCACGGATAATTTTCATTCCAATTTTTTCAACAAATTCTTTTAACCAGTAATATACAATCTGACCATCTTTTGGCGGGTTGTTGCAGTAGCCTCTTATAAGAATATGTTTATGTAATGGCTTTTTCATTTGTTCTCCAATTCAAGCATAAAAGTTCCCTCCAACCACATTAAAGCAATAATAGAATATCCAATCATATCTAAAAATGTATCATACAAACTTTCTCCCGGAACAGCGTTTTCCATATTTTTTTTTGCAAGAATATTTTCCGCTCGTGCAATCTTGTCATGTATTCTAATAACTAAACCAGTAATTGCAAACATTGCAATATTTTTATGACCATAATCTTTTTGTTTTTTAATTACAGTATCAACAACTTCATTGATATCAATATTTTTATGTAAAATATTTTTAATTGCACTAATTGCATTATGCGAAATAGCCATCCATAATGAAAAATGATGGTATAAATCTTTTTTTTCATCAATGCTAATCTTTTCAAGATATATATCTGATGTGATATATTTATCAATTATATTTCTTAAATTATTCATTTCCGATTTATTATTTTGAATGAATAATTGTTTATTAGCAAAAATATATTGAGAATTAAAATCATACATTATCCATATATGATTTGCAGCACTTCTAGCTGCGTGCTCCCAGCTGATTGGTTTTTCAGGATTGTAAATAGGAAGGGAATTAGTACCTTTAGTTACACAATCATCTGGGAGCAACATGTCAGCCTTCTTTTGCTCTTTCTATTTCAGGATTGAGGATTTCAAACTGCCCTCTACCTGTCTTTCTAAAGAAATGCCTGTTGGCATTATAGAAGTTATAAAATGTTGGAAGAGAAATTTGCACATCCTGCGAAACTTTTGCCGGTGTGACAATTTGACCAACATTCTGCTTTAAATAAGTTGCAATAACTTCTTTCTTTGAACGTGTCTTATTCACCTTGCTACCTCCTTTCTCTTTAAATCCAAACAAAGACCAAGCATTTGCTGCAAGATCTTTATTTACATTGTAATAGGTAACAATTTTTGGCAATGCCCAGCTTTTATGATAACCATAAAAAACAGCGCCAGCAGTTCTTTCCATATCGGGGATAGACAGATCTATTTTTGCAATAAAAGTGTCATACATTTTTTCGAGCTCACTGAAAGGAATTTTATATTGGCTTTCTTGCTCGTTTTCTGTTTCAATGTTTTCGTTCATGCAAAAACATTAGCACATTTTCTAAATAGTATTTAGAAATACCGAAACAATTTAAAAATAAAGTGGCAACCAACCCCTGCACCGTATATAACTATTAAGAATATTTACAGCCAAGAATTGATTGCCTAAGCTTTATTTCTTTTTTGACTTTTCTTTTACTTTTGTTGTTGTGTGATCAAGTAAAAGGTGTTGATCAAGTTTTGCATCAATGCTATTTACTTCAAACTCTACATTACGAACATCTGTATGAAGATCAATAAGCTTTTCCATAACCTTACCATGATCTTCTTGATTTTCAGTTCTACTTTTTTGAACAAGCACTGCTAAAATTCCACCAACAGCTGTCACTACAGCAACAAGAATTGCTTCCATTACTTTGCCATTAAGAAATCAGCAATTGTTTCAACATCAATGTCAAATTTGCCATGCTTATCTTCATGTTGTTTAAGCGATTGAACTAAATCTTTTTTAACAGATTCTGGCTGACCATCGCCATCAACTTCTTTTGCTTGTGGGGCAGAAGAGGCTGGCTGCCCAGTGCTCCCAGTATCTGAGCCTGGTAGTGACTGAGAACTTTCTGTAAGCATAAAGGTAACATCTTTTACCGCTTTAGAAAGAACATCAATCTGCTCTTGATGGTAGGCTGCTGCACGAAGAGCTTCCTTTAAAAGAAACTTGTGCTGGTCAACCATTTTCTCTGCATTATCAACAGGGATATTAACGAATTTCATTATTCATCCTCCTTTTTGTCCTCGGAGTCATCTTCCATTTCCATGTTGACAACCCCATCGGGTATTATAGCAAATCTGCATTTACCTTCGGGCTCTACGGCTCTTTCTATAATTTTACAGACAGAGCCCCCTTGATATAATACACAGTTTGCACACTTTACGCCAATTTCGGCTTCATCGTTGTCGTCTGCTGGGTCATAGCCAGCCCAGACACCGGTATCGTCTTCATTAAATTTACCATACTGAGATGTTATAAAAATCAACATTTCTGCAAGCAGTGCTTCTTGTTGATCTAAATCTTCAGCAATTTTTCTAATATCAAAAGTTAAATCATTATTTAAATATTTATTTACTTGTTTATAACCACCACCACGTCTTTTATATTCTCTCACCAACCATGCATTTGCATATGCAGATGGATATACTGAAAACTTTCTTTTAGCTTCTGCTTTTACTCTTGCATATAAAGATGGATTTGTTGGAACATTCATAATTTCTTTTTTAAATGTATCAACATTAATTGGTTTTTTATCTTGTCTTGTTTTAGAAGACTCTGCCCTACGTTTTCTATTAATAGCAGATCTTCTTTGTGCCGGTGTCATTTTTGCTGCTACTGAGGCGGGAACACACTTTGGATACTTACCTTCACCGGCATCTCTTCTACCACAAGGCTCGTAACCCCCGCCTTCTTTTGGTCTAGAAATATCAACCCATCTTTCCCCAAACCATTGTTTTAGACCTTTTTGAACTTCTTCAATAATTGCAGGCTTCTTTTTCTTTTTTTTAGGTTTACCATAGCCTTGCTGTGGATTTTTAATACCTGATTCCATCGAGCCAGCAGTTACTGTATTTTCTTTTTCCATGTAGCCAGCCATTCTTGCAGCAACACCTTGAGCATTTGCTTTCTTTTTTGCTGCATCCATTGATGCCCTATCGCCTTCTGTATAGGTATAGCACTTACCCTCATCTCCCCATTTAAATCCGGGTTTACCGTTTGATGAGCATGGACCTACTGGCATAGTTATTATATTGTACCACTACTTATAGTAGCTGACCAGATCTTCTTGCTCCCATCTATAGACTGGCATACTTACATCGTAAAATGCTGCATAAGCGTCATCAGATGAATAATATATCTTGGCATAAGCTTTTCTAACTTTTTCTTCATAAACAGGGCAATCCGGGTTGGGATCTAAATACAGTGCTTTGTATTGATATTTATCTGTTGTTAAGTGAATAGCTTGAGCAACTATAAGCTTAGTAAAACAAAATGGGCATATTTTTTCTGGATATGGAAAATCTTTAATTTTTCCACCAAGAATATGACCTTGATTTACTAGAGCGCTGTATTTATTAATCATCTTCATCCAAATTGTTTTTTAATATAAACGCAATAATGTTATCACAAGCTCTTTTGGCTATTTCTACACCATCCATTAAACAATTCATTTCATCTAACGACATTGGATAATCTTCTTCCGGGCTTTGTATGAAAAATGCTGGTACATAAGAATCTTCAAACGGTACAGCTTTTATTATGATTGATAAACTTTCAATGTCTTCAAGATTTTGATCACCGCTGTAGGGTATAATTCTCATCACAGTCAATTCCGCTTTCTGTTACTACCGTAATATTCTGGTAGGATAATAGCATATTCCGAAGAACTCTTCTTAGCAAGCTTCTATCTGGATTTTTTGTTTTACCAAAAATCATACAAACCTCATAACTATTAATTTCATCTGTAAAGAATATTTTATAGTGTTTATCTTTTATAATTTGTGCTTTTTTGTTTAAAGTAAATTTAATCCAAATTTTTACAAATCTAGAAGTTGTAGCTGGGCATATATATATGTACACATCTGAATCTTTTAATTCTTTTAAGAAAGAAATAATATAAGGATACGGATTACCGGTGTCACTTAATAATAAAACTTTTTTATTCTTTAAATAAGAAAAATCAATTTGATTTTGAGGGTACATTGCGATATCTGTGCAGAATTACAAAAGAGCTAGAGATCAGTGATAGAATCAAAGATGCTCCCCACCCGATATTGTGATCCCAACCCCACTCCACCGCAGTTTTGAACAAAAATGCGTTTAAAACCATGTAAACAATGTAGATTATCAAATTTGCCATAAAAACAGTATACACGAAAAAAAAGAATGTTCACTCACCAAAAAATTTTTTTTATTTCTTGCATTTTTTCTGCAAAAGTATGCTATGCTACGCATGCAGGCATGCGAAGCAGTCTAAGTATACTAATATATACTTAATATACTTATATACTTAATATACTTATATACTAGAGATCTAAATAACAAGAATGGTGGTATACTCGCTTTATGAAAATTATTGGCATAGTCGAATCTGACGATTACAGCGGCGCTGCAATAGTTGATTCTGGTTACATTTCAATAGTTCAAACAAATGATTGCTGGATTGCAGCTTCGAGATGTATGTTTTCAGCAATGCCTGTAACCTGTGAAATTTCTGGAGAGGATGCTAAAAAGTTTGTAGACAGTGGAGTTAAGTGTTTTAATCTAGATGATGAAATCACACCACCTAAAAAATCTACAAAAAACAAAAAACCCAGAAAGTAATTTCACATGAGAAAAATTAGTTGGTTTACTCCAGGCTCAGTTGACATCAGCGGTACAAACTGGTACAGTCAAGGTTATTCTACAGCTGCAATTGCAACTATTAATGCTCTTAAAGAAAAAGATGTTGCTGTTTTTTATAATAGAAATGAAATACCATATCATGTAAATTTTTGCCAGCCGTATTATTATCAATATCAAAATTCTTACAAAGTTGGATATACTCCTTGGGAGTCAACAAAGATACCATCTGGTTGGATTAATCATATGAGGCAATGTGATGAAATTTGGGCAACATCAAGCTATGTAAAAGAAATTTATAAAAAACATCAAGTTCATCACAATATACATGTAATCCCTCATGGTATTTCTGATGAATTTGCAATAATTGATCGTGAAATAACAGATACTTTTAATTTTTTACATGTTGGCGGAGATTCAAAAAGAAAAAATGCTCAGATGGCAGTAGATGCATTTTTAGAATTATATGAAGGCAATATGGATTTTAAACTGTACTTAAAATACACAAATTTCTGTTTTGCAGAAGTATATTTAAATGGCAGACTTGTTCCTGCAAGTATGCATCCACAAATTATTGCAATACCAGAATCGTATGATATTGAATCGTTAGTGAAATTGTATCATTCTTGTCATTGTATGTTATATCCAACAAATGGCGAAGGTTTTGGTATGATTCCATTTGAGTCAATTTGTACCGGTATGCCTACTATTGTGACAAATGAAACAGGATGTAAAGATTTTGCAAATTATTCCATTCCGTTAGATGCTGAATTTTCTTCAGCAGATTGGAATACACAACAGTATGGTGAAGATACAGGTATGTGGGCATCTCCAGATTTTGATCAATTGATTGAATTAATGGAACTTGTGGTGAGTGAATATGATGAATTCAAAAAACATACAATAAAATCTGCAAAAATATTGCATGTCGAGCAGTCTTGGTCTGCGATTGCTGATAAGATAGTTGATCGCATCAAATATTATGAAAAGTCAATTTAGACCTTAGTATTTTTGATTGCTAACTGTAAACCCTTAAGATACTATTAATAATCCCATTTTTCGGAGGTATAAAATGTCATTACTTACATCTAATTTTCTGTCCCCTTACGCAAATCAAACTCCACCTTGGGGTTTTGGCGGCATGGGCGAGGTTGTATATCTTAGGACATACAGTCGTAAAATAGAGGGCACTGATAGAACTGAAACATGGGTTGAAACAATTAAAAGAATTATTGATGGCGCAGTTGATATTGGTGTTGATTTCACACAAGAAGAAGCAGAAAAACTTTTTGATCATATGTTCAATTTACGCTGTACAGTTGCCGGAAGAGCATTGTGGCAACTTGGTACTCCACTTGTTTCAAAATTTTCTGGTACTTCGTTAAATAATTGTTTCTTTACAAATATTGAAAAAATTGAAGATTTTGAAATGGTTTTTGACTATTTAATGCTTGGTGGTGGAGTTGGTTTTTCAGTAGAAAGATCTAAGATACACGATCTTCCAAAGGTGAAAGAAGTTAAAAGTATTATTGCAGAAAGAAGCAATGATGCAGACTTTATTGTTCCTGATTCAAGACAAGGATGGCGAGAGCTTCTTCACAAAGTTCTTGAATCATATTTTGTTACAGGTAAAAGTTTTACATATTCAACCGTTTTAATTCGTGAGTTTGGCGCTCCGCTTAAGACATTTGGTGGAACTGCATCTGGTCCCGGCGCACTGGTTGATGGAATTGTAGATATTTGTAAAGTATTAGATAATAGAGTTGGAAAGAAATTACGTTCAGTTGATGTGCTTGATATCTGCAATATTATTGGCAGAATTGTTGTTTCTGGCTCATCTCGTCGTTCAGCGCAAATTGCTATTGGCGATCCCGATGATATTTTATTTTTACGTGCAAAGAATTGGTCATCTGGCTCTGTTCCTGCCTGGAGAGCAAACAGCAATAATTCTATTTATGCAGATTCCTATGATGAAATTCTTGCTGAATTATGGAGAGGGTATGACGGTTCTGGCGAACCGTATGGTTTAGTAAACAGAAAGCTTGCAAGAACGCATGGAAGGCTTGGAGAAATTTCACAAGATAATTCTATTGAAGGATTTAATCCATGTGCAGAGATTGCACTTGCAGATGGCGAGTCGTGTAATCTTTCAACAATCTTTTTACCAAATATTGATTCATTAGAGCAGTTTAAAGAAATTTCTATACTTTTATATAAAATTCAAAAAATGGTTACAAGATTATCTTATCCATACGAAAAAACAAATAAAATTGTTCACAAAAATGCAAGGCTTGGTCAGTCTATTACTGGACTACTTCAGTGCAATGAAGAAAAAATTTCTTGGCTATCTGATGTTTATGAAAATCTTAAAAAATTTGATAAACAATATAGCAAAGAACGAGGGTGGAATCCTTCTGTGAGATTAACTACTGTTCAACCATCAGGAACGCTATCGCTACTTCCAGGTGTTACGCCGGGTATTCACCCAGCATTTGCTAAATACTATACACGGCGTGTTCGTTTTGGCGCTGCCGATCCGCTTGTTGATGCATGTCGCAAGCGAGGGTATAAAGTTGTTTGGGATGTCGGTCTTGATGGTAGAGAAGATCACACAAGATATGTTGTTGAATTCCCATGCAAGTCGCCAGATGGTTCTGTGCTTGCAAGTGAAATGACAGCTATTCAGCAACTTGAATGGGTTAAAAAAATGCAGACTGTTTGGGCAGACAATGCTGTTTCTGTAACTGTTTATTATCGCAAAGAAGAATTGTCAGAAATTAAAAAATGGTTGCAAGAAAATTATGATAACTCAGTTAAGTCAGTATCGTTCTTACTACACAGCGATCACAACTTCCCACTACCTCCATATGAAGAGATATCTGAAGAAGAATATTCTAAAGCTATCAGCAAGATAGACTTCTCAGTGCCGCTGCAACAAAATGCCGGAAATCATGAAATTGCCCTTGGTGATTGTGCAACTGGTGCTTGTCCAGTAAAATAAACCAAAGTTGTATGATATTTGATTGGGATTATGAAAAGCTGTACTGGTTTTCATCATTTTTATTCTTTTTTTAACAAAAGTGGTGTACAATATATTCAATGAGTCATGAATCTATTAAAAACAGTCGTTTATGGGTTCCGCCAAGGACTTATGGTGTTTGTATCTGGATTATGCCAGATGGCAAGCCACTATCTGATGGCGATGGAGTTTTATCTGCAGAAGGTTTTGTTGGAGATAAAGACATTGAGAAAAGAGTAACTCAAGCAGCCAAGTATTGGACAGGTAAAGATGATGGAGAAATCGCATGGGTTCATGGCGCAAGAAAAGTAAGTGATAGTGAAAGAGATGATCAAGTTGAAAGACTTAGTAATGGTCTAACACCTGATCCATATGAAGATTTTTTTGATAATTTAAAGAGGTAGTATGGAAAAGAAAATGGTGCATGTTGAAGACTCAATTGAAAATATAGATGAGATTGATGATCTTTCATACTTTGGATTTGAAACAGTAGTTGCTGAAGATGATCCATTTTTAAAAATTTCTTTTAACTCCCTTTCTCCAAAAATGAAAAGAAGGGCTAATAAGCTTGCTAAAAAATATGTTGGAGAAGACGGTACTGGAACAAAGTACATTGATCCAGAGACACTTGATGGATACACTCTTTATGATATTGTAAATCCGCCATACGATCTTGACAACCTCTCTGGTTTATTTGATTCAAGTGCAATTCACAATGCAGCTGTTAGTGCAAGAGTCATGAACACTGTTGGTCTTGGTTTTGAATTTCAAGAAACTCTAAAAGCAAGAAGAAAAATTGAGAAATCAACTGATAGCGAAGAAAAACTTTATAGAGTAAGAAAAGAACTTCAAGATGAAAAAGAAAGACTTGAAGAACTTTTTGAAAATTTAAACGTTGAAGAAACTTTTATTGAAACAATGATTAAAGTCTGGCAAGATGTTTTGACAATTGGAAATGGATATCTTGAAATTGGCAGAAATAATTCTGGTGAGATAGGATATATTGGTCATATACCCGGAACATTAGTGAGAGTTAGGAGAAAAAGAGATGGTTTCGTCCAAATCGCAAGAAGCAATAAAATCTCGGCGGTCTTCTTTAGAAACTACGGCGATCAAGAAACGCCAGACCCGATTAACTCTGATCCAAGACCAAATGAAATTATTCATTTTAAGATTTACTCTCCTAAGAATACATATTACGGTATTCCTTCTGCGGTGTCTGCTGCCGCTGCAATTGTTGGTGATAAATTTGCAAAAGAATATAACATTGATTATTTTGAGAATAAAGCTATTCCTCGGTATGCTATAGTTCTTAAAGGTGCAAAACTTAGCAATAAATCTAAGCAAGAGCTTGTTAATTATTTTAGAAAAGAAGTGAAAGGTAGAAACCACGGAACTTTGGTTATACCAATTCCGGCATCTATTGGCTCGGATAGTGATATTAAATTTGAAAAACTTGAAGCTGGTATTCAGGATGCCTCTTTTGATAAATATCGAAAATCTAACCGAGATGAAATTTTAGTTGCAAATAGAGTTCCAGCTCCAAAAGTTGGCGTTTATGATAATGCAAACTTAGCTGTATCTAGAGATGCTGATAAAACATTTAAGATGCAAGTTGTTGCACCAGATCAGTCTGTGATTGAAAAAAGATTAAATAGAGTAATGATGGAGTTTACCGATTTATTTGTTCTTAAATTTAAGAGTATAGATCTTGTTGATGAAGATATTCAGTCAAGAATTAATGATAGATATCTTAGAACAGAAGTTATAACTCCAAACGAAGTTCGCTCCACTCTCGGTCTTCCAGAGAGGGCGGATGGAGATGACCCATTGCCATTCCCAACAAAAAAAGAAAAGGATGGTCCAGGGGCTCCGTTTGGAAATTCTAATAATGATATAATTGCTCCGAGAAATGCAAGAGCAGATTCTGAAGGGCAAACAAGTGATCCAAGACAGTCTGGCGATCAGGCTGAAAGGGGTCAAAATCAAGACAATTCAGGAGGTAAAGAATGAGTCAAGGAATGGGTATTATTTATTCAAACACGGCAGTCACAAGTGCTGCAAATACCGTCTCTATTAATGGGCATACGTCATGTATTCACTTTTTAAATTTGAATGCTAGTACAAATGCAGTGATAGAGTTAAATGGTGGTCCACATAGGGTGGTTATTCCAGCAGCAAAAAACTGGGTGGAAGTGGAAGGCGATTATACAAAATTTCAAGTCATTACGGCAAATGTTAGCGTTGCTGTCTATGCCATAGGATAATTTGCTGTATAATAAACTATTCATTAAACTAAGATTAGACTATGACTGACTTTAATTTAAATTTTCCCATTGATATGGTGAAAAAAGAAGAGAGAATTGTTACAGGTATTGCAACAGCTGATAATATTGATAAAGTTGGAGATGTTGTTGATTTTCAAGCATCTTTATTAGCATTTAAAAGCTGGCAAGGAAATATTCGTGAAATGCATGCGCCAATTGCTGTTGGTAAAGCTATTAGCTATAAGCCGATAAAAATTAAAGGCGCGGATGGCGAAGAGTACAATGCAATTCAAGTTGAAGCTTATATTTCAAAAGGTGCAGAAAGCACTTGGCAAAAAGTGCTTGACGGTACGCTTCGTGCATTTTCAATTGGCGGTAAAATACTTAAAAAGGAAATGATGCAAGACAAAGTGCATAATGGAAGACCTATTCATGTTATAAAAGAATATGATCTTGGTGAGTTAAGTCTTGTTGATAACCCAGCAAATGCAGTGGCAGTTATTGATCTTATTAAAAGAAATAATGATGGCGAGCTAAACTATGCGCTTGAGAGTGATGAGGATTTAGAAAAAAAACAGCCAATTAAAGATCCTAAAGGTGGATTAACAGCTGCTGGAAGAAGGCATTTTAAAGAAAAAGAAGGGGCAAATTTAAAGCCAGGTGTCAAGGGGGCTGCAGACACTCCAGAGAAAATGCGCAGAAAAGGATCTTTCCTTACAAGGTTCTTTACAAATCCATCTGGTCCAATGAAAAAGCCAAATGGCAAACCAACAAGGCTTGCTCTTTCAGCAGCGGCTTGGGGCGAGCCGGTCCCTCAGGATCGCTCAGATGCTGCAAGGCTTGCTGCAAAAGGTAGAAGGCTTTTGGAAAGATACAGAAATTCGCAAGAGAGAGCTAAAAAGTCAGTTGGAGCAGAAAATATTAAAGATGAATTATTAGATGCTTTATTTGAAGAAATTGAAAGCATTGAAATTGATAACCCAGAATATGCGGATGCCCACCTGTTAGATTTTCTTTTAGATAATATTTATTATGAATTAAATGAGGAGGAAAGATTAATGGTTACACCGGATTTATTGCAACAGGATAAAAAGTATGATATGATGAAACCTATGGATAATACTATTGACAAAGAAAATGAAAAATTGTCCCTAGTTAAAAAGTTTGTCTCATGGCTTACAGATCAGCCAGGAGATAATTCGCTTGATGAAAGCGAGCAAGCTGAAGCTTCAGTTGAAGCCGAAGTTAAAAATGATCAGATGGAGGAAGAAATGGATATTGAAATTCTGAAAGAAGCTCTGGGCTCCGTCATCGATCAAAAGCTTAATGACTTTGCTACTTCGCTTAAGGCTGAAGTTGAAGCAAATGTTGCTGCTAAGATTGATGAAGTTGCTAAGAGTATTGATACTCAAAAAGAAGAACTTTCTCAAAAGTTGGAAGCAACAGAGAAGGCTCTTGAGGAACAAACAGCAAAAGTTGAGCAATTCGCTCAGGCTGGCGCTGTGAAGAAGAGTGTTGATCCAGAAGATGATGAACAGGTTGAAGAGTTGAAGAAGTCTGAGCCTGAAAAGACATTCTGGACCAATGTTTACTTGCCACAAGGGATTATTAACTCCCTGGGCTATAAGTCATAAGTTAAGGAGGAATAATTACTATGGCAACACAAGAAGAAATACTTGCTAAGGCTAACGAAGTTACAACCGGCAGCGCTGCTGCTTCTGGCATTCAATATAACAATGCTAATGGTGGTTTGCTCAAGCCTGAGCAATCAAATCGTTTTATTGATTACGTAGTTGATCAATCAAACCTCATGAAGAACGCAAGAGTTGTTCGCATGCGCACACCGTCGATGGAAATCGACAAGGTGTCGGTTGGTACACGACTGATGCAGAAGGCGACTGAAGCTACAAGTGATGGCTCAAATGCAGCTGTTACATTTAGCAAAGTTTCGCTTTCAAGCGTTAAGTTGCGTCTTGACTGGGCGCTCAGCACAGAGGCTCTTGAGGACAATATTGAGGGTGCTTCGCTGGAAGATCACCTTGCTCAACTCATGGCTCGTCAAACAGCCAATGATGTTGATGACTTGTTGATCAGCGGCAATACATCTTCAAACAATGCTCTTCTTAAGGCTCTTGATGGCTTTACTAAGCTGTCGCTTGCTGGTGGTAGAGTTGTGGATGAGGCTGGCAATAATGTCTCCCGTGCAACATTTGATAGAGTGCTGCGCAACATGCCGACAAAGTATCTGCAAAGAAGAGGCGAATTGCGCTTCTTTACAGGTGCTGGTGTGGTTCAGGATGTCTCGTTCAGCCTGCAGAATCCTAACTCGGCAACTGCTGCAACTGCTGGCGCTCCAGCTCCCGGTTCAACATTCGGTGAGCAGGCGTTCATGAACGGTGCTATCCGTGCAAACGGTGGTGCTGGTGCAACAGGCATTGCGCCCTACGGCATTCCGCTGGTGGAGATCCCACTGCTCCCTGAGACAGTCGCTGGTGACTACTCGGGTGCTTCTGGCAATCACGGTTATATTGAGTTGACATTCCCCAACAACAAAGTTGTCGGTCTGCACAGAGATATCACTGTCTATCGTCAGTTCCAGCCGAAGTCAGATACAATTGAATACACACAATTCATGCGTATCGCTTGCAACGTTGAGAATCTTGATTCTTATGTCGTTGCAAAGAACGTCAAGCTGCGCACACTGTAATAGTGTCCTAAATGCTGGTAGTGGCGGGGAGAGAAACATTCTCCCCGCCTTACTAGCATATGGATTAAAATTATCCATAGGAACAGTTGATTTATTTACCAATACATGATAGGATTGATAGTATGACTGATGAAAAAAAAGAAAATATTGTAACTTCTGATCAAGTTGCACCACAAAAGAAAACGCCAAAGAAAAGTGTTAAAAAAGAAGAAGATGTCAAACCAGTTATTAAAGAAGGAAAAGTTATAATTTATTTTGAAAGTGGTTTTTCCTACACTACTCCTTCAGGATTTACTTTTTCTAAAGAACACAATAGAATGGCAGAAATGGATGTTGAAGAAGCAAATAACTTGCTAAGACTTCCTAACTTCAGATTACCTAGTGACGAAGAAAAGGAATTCTATTATAATAATTTGGAGGCATAAATAATGGCTGGTAATCTTTCTAATTATCTTGAAAATAAACTTGTTGATCATTTTCTTGGTACAACCACATATACAAAACCATCTGCTGTTTATGTTGCTTTATACACGGTAGCGCCAACTGATTCTGGTGGTGGAACAGAAGTTACTGGTGGCTCCTATGCTCGCCAAACTGCAGCATTTAGCGCCGCCGCTAGTGGTGCAACATCAAACAATGCAAATATAGATTTTACAAACATGCCTGCTGCAACAGTTGTGGCTATTGGCATCCATGATGCTCTTACTTCTGGAAATTTACTGTTGTGGGGGACTCTTACTTCTAACAAAACAACAGATGCCGGAGACACGCTAAGAATTGCCACAGGCGATCTTGATATCAGCATTGACTAAGGAGAGCCTATGTTAAGACAAGAATTTAGCGGTGGTGTGTTAAGAACAACATTGTCTGCAAACATTAACAACTCTGTCACTTCTATTTCTGTTGCAGATGCTTCTACCTTCCCATCTGGTGCAAATCCGTTTGTAATTGTTATAGATCGGGGGAGTCAATCAGAAGAAAAAGTTTTAATATCATCAAGAGCCGGTAATACTTTTACAGTTGCAAACAGAGGCTATGATGGCTCTACTGCAAATTCTCACACATCTGGTTCTTATGTTGATCATGTTCTAGATGCAACAGTTATTCAAGATATGAATCAAACAACTTATGATAATGAAGTTTTAGTTTGGATGGGGGTCTAAATGGCTAATTTAACACCAAAAAGTTTTTATGTTGGTTCAAATGTTGGAGCTGGCTCCAATGTTTATACTGTTGCAAATACGGTTGGTAATTATTCCATTATTAAAAACATTAATCTTTGCAATACAACCGCTTCAAATGCGGTCTGCAGTATTCATCTTCTTGTCAATGGAGCTTCAGTTGGGAGCGCAAACAAAATTGTAAGCAATGTAAATGTTTTGGCAAATAATGTTGTTTTTTATAATACATCCATAGTCGTACCTGCTAATAGTAGTATTCATGTTACTCAAGCAACAGCCAATGCTATAACATTTACAATTAGCGGTGTCGAATATGCCTGATCTTAATCGTTCTGTATTAGTTGAATCAGAAAATGCCGATACACTTGATGGGTTGACTGATGTTACAATTATCGGTCTAGCCGCTAGTGATTTTTTAAAATATAATGGAACACTATGGGTTAATGGACCAATTACTCTCGGTACAGATACAACTGGAAATTATATGTCCAATGTGTCTGCGGGAAATTTAATATCTATTTCCCATACACCGGGTGAAGGCTCTACTGCAACTATTAATGTTGCTAATGGAACATCTGGTCAAGTTCCTGTTGCAAATGCAACCGGTGTTCCTACATATGTAACACTTTCTGGAGATGTAACCATTGCTGCAAATGGTCAAACAACAATTGCTGCTAATTCTGTTGCCCTTGGTACAGATACAACCGGAAATTATATTGCAACAATTACAGGCACTGCAAATGAAATAACTGTAACTGGTTCTGGATCAGAAAGTGCCGCTGTTACATTAAGCCTTCCAGCCAATGTTACGATTGCAAATA